>Ga0208785_1000098_pt1 | contig 34890 bp, 39 predicted proteins | sample DEB08_DNA_2_FD_185499 | JGI IMG/M metagenome (GOLD analysis project Ga0208785, IMG submission 185499) | Aqueous microbial communities from the Delaware River and Bay under freshwater to marine salinity gradient to study organic matter... | ecosystem: Environmental > Aquatic > Marine > Coastal ...
TAGTTATGTTGGTGTTGTTACCTGCAACTGTAGTTACATCTGCATTTATTCCTGCAACAGTATTTACATTAGCAATATTTGTACCAACTGTATTTACGTTAGCTATATTGTTTGATACTGTGTCTATTTCTGAAGTAGCTTCATTTAAGTCGTTAGCCGCAGTTTCTATTTCAGAAATTGCTTCATTTAAATCATTTGCTACTGTAACTACATCACTTATATTTGTAGCAACAGTTGATACATCAGCTATGTTACTAGCTACTGTACCAATATCTGTAGCATCATTTGCAACTGCTGTGACATCAGAAGCTATGTTAGCAACATCTGTTACATCTGAACTTATACCTGCAACTGTTGTAATATTAGGTATGTTAGTTGATATAAATTGTTTGTTAACAGCATCAGTATTATCTACTGGGTCTGCAACGTTTGTAAGTCTTTTATTTTGTACATCCCATTGAAAATTTGCTGCGTCTAGTTTGATTACATCGCCTGCATCGTCAATAGCTTCTTGTGACATAAAGAATGCTTGGTTTGAGTCTTCATCTAAATCATTTTCAGTTAAGACTGAACCTGCCGCATAATCAACTAATCTTGAAGTTTGACTAGTTCTACGTCTAATTTCAATTGCGCTTGAAGAAGCCGGTGGTGAGGTAAAAGTAATTTGAGTTCCTGCTGAGTTCCACGTAAAAGCTGTTGTAACTACACCATTAATTGTTACGGTTACGTCAGCCTGGTCACGATATGAGAAACTTACAGCATATTGTGTAGTGCTGCCATCACCTGTATATCTTACAAATGAATTAGCCATTTTACTCCTTTTCTTCTTCTAATATGGGTACTTATTGTTATGGTTTTTCAGGAAGGTTCATACTTCCTATTTTTCTTATTACGTTTTGAATACCTAAAGCATTCTGCAATATAAACATTTGTGTTAAATCATTATATTGTGATTGTGAGAAATCATAATCTTTGTCCCACATTGCTTTAGCAGTTCTAGCAATACCTCCAGTAGGTGAAAATCCTTTTGTCCAAAGTAAATCATATGTTGGATTGCCAGTAATAATGTTTGAGTCTAGTCCAGTTGAACGATAATGAAATAAAGGATTAACTCCAAATATGCCTAATCCAGTGTCTACTGTTGCAGGTATTAATGAAGCAAAAGCTGAACGTTGAAATCCTGCTTTAGCAATATTTTTAATTATTTCTTCATCTGTTTTACCTAAACGTTTTTCTAAAAATTTCTTTCTTTCTCTTCCAGTCATTAAAGCTGCTTGAGCTTGTATTTGGGCTACGTATGCCATTCCTGCAAACATAGTTGACATCATAAAACCTTTGTAAGCTTGTACATCATTCATTTTTAATCCATGTAACAAATGCTTACCGTAAGCTGTCATCATAAATCCTCTAAACTGAAATAAAATTTTACCAGTAGTAGAGTCTGTTAAACCTCCAAGAAACATTTGTTCACCAATATCGTTTTCTTGAATTGTTCTTCTACCCCATCTGTTTAATGCATGAGCATAAGTAGATGCAGCTTCCTGGTCCACCCAGTTATCAATATTAATTCTTCTAATTTTTCTTTTTGTTAATGCGCCTTCTTCAGTAACTGCGTGTGCTTTAATCTGGTCAATAATTCTTTTATACATTGCATCAGAAATTCCTAAATCTCTAGCACGTTTTTTAGTCATAGCTGCGCTACCACCAAAAGCTTCATCAACCCATTTTTGCACCATACCTTTTAATGCAATTCTTTTCATAGCCATGTTGACTATGTTCATTCCAGATATATCTGCTGTAATTCTATTTAAATGGTCTAATGCTCTTTCTACTTTAACCACTTTTGATGTAGATAATCTTGCACCAAATTCATCAGATTGATTAGCTACTTGATTAATAAGTCTTTCACTTCCAAATCCACCAAAAACTTCTTCGGCTTCTCGCATAAACTCATCATCAATTTCACCATTTTTTAAACGTTTAACAAGTTTTCTCATTTCTGGTAAATGTCTAATTGTTTGACGTAAACCTACGTTTGCAATCAACACACCTATCTCAGCTAATTGAGCAAAACCAACTTGGTTCATAATTCTAGCAAAATTATATTTTCTCATTATTCTGCCAAATGTAGAATATGTAGTAGATATATCTTCTAAAGGTTTTCCTACTAAATGGTCATAACCACTTTGCAAAGCTTTCATTTCATTTATTCTAACTTTATCTTCTCTAGGTATACCCATGTTTTCATATTCTTTTTCTATCTGTCTCATCATAGCTGTCCAATCAGAACCAGATTTAAAACCTCTTTCTGCTAGTGCTATTTGTCCAGATAAATTATTTGCATAGTTTAAAAATAATATTTCTGAGTCATTTTCTAAAAAATCTGATATTGACATTTCGCCATCAGAATATGTTTCATCAAGTTTTGCTCTTCTGCTTTTAAATATGTTTGATGTTCCACCTTTACTAGGAAACACTGCGTTAGTTATTTCTAGTATTTCATCAGCACTTAAATCAGTTTGTTCTCTTAGTAGTCTATTTAAATCTTCTGCTTTAGCATTAAGTATTCCACCAATATTCATTTGGTATTCACTTTTTTGTTTTTGAATAACTCTCATTAAATATTTAGCTAATCGTTTATTTGCTTTTTCGTTAAGACCACCACGCATTGCTTTAGCTAAAAAGTTTTCTACTTTTTCAGAACCAAACCTATCAATAAGTTTAGAAAGTTTAGCGTTAGAATAAATTCTAGTTAAATAATTAAAGTTTTCTTCTACTTTGTCTGCACCTCTAACACCTGCGTCTTTTGCTTTTTGTAGTAACTCAGAGTATCTTTCTCTTTGTGCATTAGCCATTTTGTTTACAGCAGGGCTTTCTATAGACTCTCCTCTAATTGCTCTTGCAACTAATTCATTAAATTCTTCTCTTTTAGTTATTCCATGTAAATGCATTCTTTTAAAACCATTTTCTTTAAGCCATGCATCATAACTAGATACCCAATTTTTATAATATAAAGTACGTTGTCTATTTAATTCAAACTGTTTAACTTGTGACATAGTTCTAGACCTAACCCAGTTCTTGCCAGTCTTACCAATTGACTCGTATAAAATATTAGAAATACCTCTAACTAATTTATTCTTAGACATATCTGTAACGCCTGCTCTATCAAATCTAAACCATTTCCAAAAACCATTGCCCATAAAAACATCACCGTTTTCAGCAACGTCTTTTAATTGTTTTGCCATGTAGTTTGTGTACAGTTCAGCCATAGCGTCATTTTCATCTTTGCCTGTGTACTCTAGATTTTCTTCTTTTATTTTACATTCTGCCATTTAATATCCTTAATCACATTTATAAATTTTACCGTCTTTAGTAATAATGTATTCATCGTTACCATCAGGCATTCTGATTTCTGTGTTACCGTCTGTTCTTATTGTTGTTCTGTCAGCTAAATCTTTATTATATTCATCAGCTATTTTGTCGTAATCGTCTTGTTCAGTTTTGTTTGCAACGTCATATTTTTTGTTACCTTTTGTAGTAGGTTTTAATCCAGACTCTTCAACAATTTCTTTTTCTTTAACAGCTACGTAATCATCCATAGCTTTATTTAAAGCAATGTCATCTTCAGACATATTTCTACTTTTAAATCCTCTAACACTACCACCTAAAACAAATCCTGCCGCAGCAGCGATAAGTAATTCTTTTGTACCTAGTGTAGGATTTTGTGAAACCAATGCACCTTCTATAGCTGCGTTTGTAGTTCCTGCCGCTAAACCCCCTCGTATAATTCTTTGTATACGATTTGCTTTATTCATAACTATTGCAGGCGCTAATAAACCATCTGTTGCTATTGCGGCAGCAATTGCTGTTGGGTCCAGGACTGCTGCGAGAAATCTTGCTGTCATTCCAGTAGCAATTCCTTTAGACATTATAATCTTTTCTTTTTCTTGAACGTCTAAAATTTTTTCTTTTATTCTTTTTAATTCTGCAAAAGATTTTGCTTCATCAAATGCATCCCAATAATCTGGGTTAACATCTTTCTTTAATTCATCTTGTTGTTCTTTACTTAATACAAAATCATTAATACCAAATTCATAATTAGGGTCTAAATCTTCTCTACCATTGTGTTTTAAAATCCAAGATGTAATCCATTCCTGGTCAATAGATGCTTTTGCAATATCTAAATAAGAATATTTTTCAGATAATTTTCTTTTTGCTTCTTTATTTACTTCATCTATTTGAAACTGTTCTTGTTCACTAATAGTAGGTATGTCTATCATAGGGTCTAAAAACGATGGATTTTTATGCCCTTCTAAATAATCTGTTTCTTCTATTTCTTTATTTTGTTTTTCTAATCCTTTAATAATTGCATCTTTATTAGCATAGACAAATTCATTTTTACCTTTTTCAAATGCAGCTTCGTTTATTTGTGTTTGTTCAATTTTTTGATTGTACTCATCTTGTATTTTTTCTAATTCAGTTTTACCATCTTTTTTGTATTGCTCATTAATTTGTTGCATATCATTAACAAAATTAGATACAAAATTTTCAGCAGATTTAACTACTCCAGAACCTAAAGTATTCTCTGTCTCTGTTTTAACAATGTCAGCTTTAGTTTGATTATCAATGTTAGGGTTCATAAGTATTTCTGGTAAAGACCCATCCATACGTATAGCGTCTGCTTTTAACTGATTATCAATTAAAGATGTGTCAGTTTTTTTTAGCGATGCGCTGTGCATACCAGAAGCACTATTAATAACAAAAGAACTTCCATCAGAATAATTATAATTTATTGCTGTCTTTTTACCTTCAGCACTAGAATCATTTACAGTAAAATTATTTATTGTATTAATGCCTAATTCTTGAGCTGCAATATTATACCAATCTATTCTTCTATTAATTAAACCATTTAAAATACCTTTTTGTCCAGTTTTAGGGTCATTAGCTAAAACTATATCTAAAGTATTTTTTAATGCTGATTCATAATCTCCACTAATTAAATCTCTTTTAAAACCTGGAAATAATTTTCCTGCATTGTAATATTGGTCAGAAGCTATCATTTTCATAGAGTTAGGAAGACTATTCCAAGTTTCTTCACCTATGTCATTTTTCATTTGTTCAGTATTATAAAGAACAATTTGTCTAGCTAAATCTTTGTCTGACATTTCGTCAGCATTTAATTTATTAAAACTTAAAAATTTTTTTAGACCATCAGCTATATGTGTAATACCATATCCTCTTGTACTACCTCCCCCTTCTATAGCGACTTTTCTACCTTCCGTGCCTTCATGTTCAGCAAGTTTTTCAATTAAAAAATCTACCCATTCTTCATTCATTTATTTATTCCTTTACTATTTTTAGTCCGTCTTTCATTTCGTTATAAGCGTTTATGTCATCTACTTCGTTGTATTGAGGTAACTCTTCGCCTTTGTATAATTTTAATAATTTTTCGTTTCTTTCTTTTAAAACTTTGTTCCAATTAGCGTTATCTAAGAAAGCTTTGTTAAATTTAGAATTGTTGTTAAATATTTCACTGTAAGTAAATGCAAAAGATTTGCCTTCAACACTTACCGGTGCCATCGTATTTCTGTCCATAACAACAAACATATTGCCAAACCAAGGTGCTAATACTAAATCTTCTGGCTCATAGAATTTTGATTTTTTTGCTACTTCTTCAGAAAGATAAATAGATTTTTGAGTTAACTCTTTGTGAAACGTTGCGTCACCATCAAGTCCAGGCATTTTTCTTTTGTTCCATAAAATACCATCTACAGCTATGTAAGATTTAGTAACCATGTCTATTGCTTTTTGTGTTGCTAGTGTTTCATTAACACCAGTAATCATAAACACTTTTGCTATACGAATAGCTTCTTGGACTTGTGCTGTAGTGTCAGCATCATCTTTAAACCAAAATTTAAATTTCTCTTCTATACCACTTTGTATTTCATCATCTGGTTGTTCAAATACTTTGACTGCACTAGGAACATTCTGTACTTGCCACATTTTTGCAACAGCATCGTTTAATTCCATACCGTTCTTTTCCAATGCTAAGACACCTTCATAAAATATTTCTTCTTTACCAGTTAAATAGTCAGCAACAGGATTGTTGTCTTGTCCTAATCTTTTTAACATTTTAAATTTATTGTAAGCTTTTATAAATTGTGGAACTTGGTCTACTTGAAATATGTTTGTGTTATTAATTAAACCTATTCCTAATTCTAATTCTTCTTTCCATGGATAAAATACTGTAGCATTTTTTGACATAATAGAAGCTATGTAAGCATTGACTTTATCTTCTTTAGGAAATTTCTGTCCTCTGTTAGCAGGATTGCTTTCCCATATTTTTGCTTCTTCATCTACCAATGTTACTATTTTATTGTAGATACTATCTTGTGCTATTTTCTTATCAGACTCAGAAACTTTTTGACCATTATAAATTTCTTTATGTCCAACACCTTCAAAGAACATTTTTTCTACATTTACTTTTTTAGTTCCAGAATTAACTGCACTAGTAATAGCTGTAATAATTTTAGTTGCTTGTTCTTGTGTTCCAGGTGTTTCTAAGAAAGAAGGTATTTTACCATCTTGTCCTCTTTTACCTTTTAAATAATCTACAATCTTTTTAAATTCAGAAGGGTCACCAACGACACCGTTAGCTATTAATGTTGCTCTTTGTTCTAAATAATTTAATACGTTTTTATCGTAATCATTTTTGTTAACAAATTTTTCACTTACAACTTTGTCAAATCTTAATTCTTTTAAACCGTCTGCACCACCTTGTTCCCATGCTTTACCAATCATTAAAAATGCAGCATCGTTTGTTTGTTTGTTCATTAACAAACCTTTTGCTTTAGAAACTTTAGCATCCAAATCTAATCTCATTTGGTTCATGGAGTCGGTGTATGCTCTAGTGTAAGATTTAGTTTGTGTGTCTAATACTCTTAATGGGTTTCCATCTTCTGTTTGAAATAAACTGTCTACATTCAAATTAGCCATAGATTCACCAGTCTCATCACCACCAGTAATATTAGCTACTTTTGTTTCTACACTGTTAAAATCTTCAATAGCATGTGCTAATCCAAAATTAGCATCAACAACAGCTTTTGCATAATAACCTTTTAAGTTTGCTACTCTTGGGTCTTTATTATCAATTAATTTTTTAATTTCATCTGGGTCTGTAATACCTTGTGCTTTTAAATTATCAAAAACATCTTGTGCTTCGTTTTGTTGTTCTTTTTTATAAGCACTAGTAAAATTACTAAAAGATTTATTAAAATTAGATAGCGCATTAGAAATTTGATTTAACTCAGAGTCTTTTGCTTCTCTTGGTCTACCTGTAGATGTTGCTTGAAATCTTACTGGTACGTATTGTGATTTATATGCCATGCGTTATCCTGTAAAAAACTTTCTATCTTCATTTGCCCCATAATCTGTTCCTGCACTTGCAATGTTAATTGCTAATGCCATGTCACTAGGTTGTACTGGAACTGGAAGATTGTTAATTGTATTTGCGTAAGAAGCGTAAGCTTCGTTTTCTTGTCTGTTAAATGACATCATGTCTTTAGTAAACGCCATGTTAACATCCATAAATTCTTTATCTGTGTCTGTGCCTACATCTTTATAAATAGCTGTAGCGTTTCCAACATTAAGATTTAATTGTTTAGACATTTCTGCAATCTTTTCTCTTTTAATTGCATATTTCTCAGCCGCTTGTTCTTTGGCTGCGTTTATTTTATTATTATCAATTGTACCGTAGTCATCAAACAGAGCTGCACTTGCGGCATTCTTAGCATGAAAGTTTGATACAGAAGTTCTATAGGCTTGTTCTTTTTTTGCGTTATGGTCTGCAACTGCACCAACAATGTCTAACGCAAATTTAGCTTCTGCTGTACACATATTATTTTAACTCCTTCATTACTAATATAAAATTTTTTTGTTCATAACCGTAAGGTAACTTTTTCTTAGGTTCAAAACCTAAAAACTGTAACCATTTTAAAGTTTCCCAATTACGTTCATCTACAAAGTTATAAAGATATTTATAACCTTTACCCATTTCGTTTACCCAATAAGGACATTCTTTTAAGAATTGTCTTACATGGTTTCTAAGTTGGTCACTTGATAACATCCATGCAACGCCATAGCCTTCAGCAAATTTACATGGCGCAGTGCCAAACATTCCAATTACTCCTTCTTCTTCTGTACCTAAGATAGTGTAGTTTCTTGAACCTTCATAAGTGAAGGGAAGAACTAATGCTTTTAGTGGACTTAGATTGTCTGAAGCTTTTATTTCACGCCTATCTGCTAGGCGCATTTTAGGTGCTAGGTCTATGCAATCTTTTACAATTGCTTCCCTTACGCATTTTTCCATATTACATCCTTCTATTTCTTCTATGATAAAATCCTTCAATCTCTGCTGATATAAAGTGACAAGGTAAATGTGAACTTGAAACAAGCTTACAAACAAACTCAGTGTTTCTACATTGAATAGGAATATTAAATGTTCCACTTGCAATGTTAGGCTGTCCAATAACTGAATTTGCTGAATTAATAACATTACCAGTCATTTCATATGTTGATAAATTTCTACCATTAGGCAAAACTGTAGCTGTAAAGAAACCACTGTCTTGATAGTCAACACGCATAGTTCTTACTTGGAAACGACCAGATGTAATAGCTATTTGTCCAGTTGCACCAGACTCTCTTACATAAGGTTTTGAAAATTCATATAAAGATTCAAATACTGTTCCAAAAATACATGACGTGTGATTACCTTGAACAACAACAGTTGTACCAGTTTCACTATCAATAGTTAAATCTGCACCGTTAGTTGCGTCAATAGCTATTAAAGTTTGGTTGTGTTCATACGGTATAGTAAATGTAGTTTTATCTGTGTTACTATCGTATGTTCCTGTTAATATATCTGTTTGTAAATCAATATTGATTGGAAAATCTAAAGTATTAAAATTAGGATTTCTTAAATCTATTTTTAATAATTTTAAATTAGTTTTTTCATTAGCTAAAACATAAATAAAACTATCGTATGCTTCAGCCGATACAATCTCCATGTTAGAGAATGTGAATGTAGACCACGCAGATTGTACTTTTTTATCTGCATCCCAAAAATATTTATATACAAACATTTTGCTAGAATTAGTTCCACTAATGTTTGAACTAGGTGTGTATGGCGCTGTATTAGTTGTGTCTAAAGTATCATGACACAATACAATCATTGTATCTTCAATGTTATTAGAAACAATTTTATATGCATTACTAGGTATTAAAGTGTTAACACCAATTGTAATATCTAAACCATCATTAGTTAGTGTATCATCATCAGCAAAATATTCTGTTATAGCAGTCTTGTCATTTCTCTTTTGTGCAAAATAAACAAATTTACCTGCCGCTTTAGGTTCAACTTTAGTGTCATGTGAAAACGTACTTGTTTTAGATAACACTGCTGTTGTTGGTGTAATACTATCACCAGAAGATTCTAATATGTATTGAGACTCAGCAGAAAACAATAACAACTGTTCGTTAAAATCTATAGAGTTGTAAAGTTTGTTTACAGTTGTACCACTTGCTGCAACATCAATAGGGTCAGTATCTAAAACATCTGTACCAGTTGTAGCATAGAAATTATAATACTCACCGTTTTCTGACATAATCAAATTTTGTCCAGAAATAATTCCAAATCTATTTTGAAAGAAAGTTAAGTTAGTAATTGTTTGTCCAACAAAACTTGGTGCAGGGTTTGTAGTTTCATCACCTGCAACTCTGTCAGTATAAGTTTGTTGTGCAAAAGTAAATGTACCATTGTTATTATTAATTAACGCATGGGGCATTGTGCTATTGTCTAAACCAATTTTTACTCCTGGTCCTACAGTTTCTCGCCAAACACCGTTAGCTACAAATTTTACATAATAGTCTGAAAGAGTATCACCTTCTTCACCAGTTACTTTAATAATCATATCTGGTTTTGCGTAGTAAGGTAAATCTGTAAAATCAGCTATTTCATCTTTAACAGCATACATAGCTTCGTTACCAAAACCGTCTGTTGTTTCGACTGTAAAAGTACCACTAGAACAAGTTAGATAAATTGTGTTACCATATTGTGTGTTTGAAAATGTTCCAGTAATTCCAGAATAATTAGCTAAACCTTGAGACGTACTTAAAGTTGCGCCTGTGTCTGCTCTTATAGTTTTAAAACCAATTCCATCTGCCGTACTTGACCAGTGTGAAGACGCTGTTCCATATAATAATATATGAGCAATCTTTTCTGTATCTCTAAATTTACCATCTGTTGATGCGTCATTACCAGTAGGCATTTGAAACAATACTTCTATTGGATATGACCATGTAGAATGATTTAATTTAACACTGTATTGTCTACCGTATTGTGAACTTTTAACATAAACAATTGTTTCTTGTACCTTGGCTGCTGTAGTAGTTGAGTTTTCTGCTACAGTAGTTTGTCCATTAGATAAAAAAGTATAGTCAGCAATGTTTGTAAATTTAAAATCTTCTAAAGGGTTTGTAGATGTTAAGTAAGAAGTTCCATCTGGAAAACTAACTGTTTTTTCTACACCATTTAAATCAAAAACTTTAACACCTTGATTATAAAACACAGCAACATACTGATTGTTAGCATCTCTATTAATCCATTGTACTGCACAATTATTTGGTATTGCTTGATTAGATAATAAGTTTGCTACAAAATGTGTTCCTGCTCTTTTAGATAAACCATCAATAATATTTGATTGAAAATTAATTTGATTTTCTGATTGTGATACATTTCGTTGTACCGAGTTTTGTTGGCTTACTCCGTTAATTAAGTTAGGAATTGACTGAGATATTAATGCCATAGATTAATTCCTTGATGAACGTTTATTGCCACGATTAGTAATGTAGTTCATGTTGTATTCATCTTTTAAGATGTTTGCGTCCATTGCTCTTGAGTCTGCTTGTTCAAAAGCTACATGAGCTTCATTCTCATCTAAGCCTGCTAATTTAACTAATTCATTTGCACCAATGTAACGAGCTGCAAATCTTCTAGAAGCTTTAACTACAATGTATCGTCTTGCGTATTCTGGAAGATGTTCAAATTGTTGTACTAAAACTTTGTCTATTTGTGGATTGTATGTAAATACATCGGTATGATTTTTTAAGTCATATAAAAATCCATTACGAATTGTGTATTGATAAAAGTATTGATACGGTGATGATGCTTCAGCTTGAACACAGTTTGCGTCTAGAGGTACTTTATTATTTGAGTCTCTATTCTGTGTTACTTCAAATTCTCTATTAAAAAACCATCCTTGTGATTGGACACTCATAGACGTTTCATCTAAAATATTTTTAGCTACAGCAACGTCAGTACCAATGTTACCTGTAATGGCTGACACTGGTGCTTCACCGATAAAACTTAACATAGTGTTTATCGCTTGTAATTCTGTTGTTGGTGTAATTTGAGTTGTCATGATTATCCTTTGTATAATTAAAGTGGGGGATTAAGTCTCCCTCTTCCCCCACTCCTTATAAGTATAAAGATACTTAAAAATTAAGCGTCTTTAATTCCTACTGCTGCTTCCGGTCTTAATACACCATGTCCCATAGCGTATTTAGCAACCATTAGCGTACCTTGTCTTCTGATGTCGTATTCCATCTCAGTAGCCAAGTCCATTAACTTCACAGTTCCAATTGCACTAGGGTGAGATACCAAACCTTCGTAGTTTGCTAAGTTAACAGCTTGAGGTGTTGAACCACCTTGAGTTGCTGAACCTGCATCTGCACCAGTAGTGATGTTAGAAGCAACGAAATGAGGTACAGGGATTAATGTAATTCCTGCAATCATCGATACTTTACCTTCAGCAATTGAACCTCTACCACTAAAGTCAACATTGATTGCGTTTGTTGCGTTAGCTAATTTGTAATACATTTCTGGTTTTAAGAAACATACTCTTCCTTCAGACGGTACATAGTTGTTGTCTAAAGTTTTAGCTGCATCAAATAATGAATCAATGAATCCATTAGCAGAAGTTGAAGCAGTTGCACTAGCAATTGCAGTGTTAGTTAACACTGTACCTGTAGGGTACGATGTGTCAGCAACGTTTGCACTTGTAGTTTGTGCTGCTTGTCCGATTGTTTGTAAGATATGTTTATCTTTTTGGAAAGCTAATGCTCTTCCAATTTCGCTTGAATACGCTGACCTTACTGACCAGTGATTCTTTGCTTCCTCAAGGTTACTTAAAAACACATGAGATATTAGTAAATCGTTAATTGTGATAACCTTTTCATTGTGGTTAACATTCAATCCAACGATTTCTGCGCCAGGTGTGTGATACTCAGCACCGACTCTTCCCATTACTGGGAAAGTTGCTGACTTACCAGAAGCGATACTTCTGACCATGTCTGCACCTTCAGTTTTTGACGCTCTTTCGAATGAAGTAAGAACTTCTCCGGAAAAAACCTTCAAAAACAAAGCATCTTCAGCACCACCAGTATTCACTCGACCTATTGCGGCTGGGTTTCCTACTGCCATATTTTTCTCCTTTATAGCTTTGTTGATTTAAAAGCCTTCACTCAGTCTTATCCTTCACAAGATTGTCGTTCCTCGGAACGGTCAAGTTAATGTACTTAACTTTGTGTTAGCAAGTTGCTACCTATAGAGGTAACACAACTATGATTTGGCAGTCTTTGCAGCTCGTTTAAAATTTGCTGCTGTTGGTGCGCCTTTACTTCCAGGCTTTCTCATTTTTTCACCACTGCCACTTTTGATTCTTTGTCGTTTAGCATGAATGTTTGCGTATAGTCCACGTTTTGCCATTACAACCTACTATTCTTTATTTTAGCTTGAACATCAGCTTGATAAGCTTCGTCTTTTGCATATCTTGGGTCAGACATTGCTGCTGTTACTTCAGCCCATGAACGATAGCCACTTGCATTACTTGTGCTTGGTCTATCACCTTTTGCTAAACTTGGTTCTACACCTTCAGCATTTTTATATTTAGCATTCAATCCTGCGATTGCTAATTTAGTTGCTTCGATGTCTTTACCGTTTACAGTTCTATTGTAAGCGCTGATTTCAGCTTCACTTAAATTTTCAGAAGCCCATGTCATCATGTTTTTATATGCTTCGTCACCACCAACTTCTTGTTTTAAAGTATTAGCAGTTTGTGTAGCTATAGCTTCTTGTCCTTTAATAAAAGCATCCACATAATCTTTAGGTATGCCTGCTTTTTCTAAAGCTTCATAAGATTTATCATTAAGTTGTCCACTCTCATTATATTCTTGTTGTAGAGTTTCCATACTTAGACCTGCATTTTCAACTGCTTTTTCAGCTTTGTCGATTGACAAGTCATCTTCTTTTTTAGTTTCTGTTTCTTTTACTTCTTCTTGTTTAGGCTCTGATTGTCCTAATTTAGTTTCTAATTCACCGTAAGCTTTAGCCATATCTTCTGGTGATTTAAATTTTTCAGGTAACCATTCTGGTCTATTTACTTTAGACTCTTCTATTGGTTTATCTGCTGTTTCTTCTGTAGGTTTTATTTCTACTTGTTCTACCATTTAATTATCCTCTTGGTTTTGTAACATTGTCTGCAACTTTAGGAGCAACATTTTGTGCTGTCTCCATCATCATTTGTTGTTGTTGCATTTGCATTTGTTGTTCTTGTTCTGCTTGTAACTGTTCTGGGGACTTGATTAGATTTTCTGTTTCTATTCCATGACCTGTAGCAAGTCTTTCAATTAAATCACCGATGTTTAACATCTGTACTGCTTGTGGGTTCATTTGTGCTAACTGTCCTATTTCAGATACAAACTCTCTTAGTTTCTGTAAGTCATTACCTCTACCTAGTGCTTCAACACCAGTAATAATAGTTGGTCTTACAGAACCTTTTGGAAGTTTTGGTATTTCATTTTTACTTCCCATTCTTGTCATTAACAAAGAGACTAAAGGCAATTGTAATTCTTGTGATAATAAAGAATAAATTCCACCCATAGCTGTTTCAAGTTCATTAGCCATGTATCTAATTTCTTGAGCAGTAACTCTTTCTGCTTGACGTTGAATTGCTGTATTAAGTAAGAATGCATATGCTAGTCTTTCTTCAAGTCTACCAATTGCTTTTTCTACTGTTTGTAAATCATAAAATTTCTGTGCTTGTAACACGCTAACATCATCTTGATTTCCAGATATAATGTCACCGTTACGTGCTACTGCTAAATCTCTTTTCTTTGTTGTTGAATTTGGTTTGACCATAAATACCATTTTAGAAGAAGCCGCAGCACTTTCGACAAGTGATTGTGATAATCCTTCAAGGCTCTTCAAGTCACCAATAAATTCCTCTACGTAACTTCTTCCATAGTCCTCAGAATCTACACGTACCATTCTTAAACAAATCCATGGTAATTGGTCTTCAGCATATTCACCAATTGATGTAGGAATTTTAATTCCTTTTACTTCTTGGCAAACATAAAACTTTTTATTATCTAGTTTGTAAATGTGTGTATACAAATCGCATGAAGTTTCAGACTTAGCGTCTTCTTTACTCATTTGTTGTAACACTATTTCTCTAACTTCTGGTTCTAAACTTAGAACCGATACATTTTCTTTTACAACTATTTCTAATAAATTTCCGTCACCATCCCTTTTACATACATATTGATTTAATGGAAAAACTCTCATTGAACCTTTTTTCGGCAAATGACAAAGTACATTGCCACCAACAATTAAATGTTTTATAGCTTCAAAGATTGGAACTCTAATTGCAAGAGACTCTATTTTACCCATAACTTCTCTTTCAATTTTTGCTAAAGATTTTTCAATCGCAGTTTTAAGTTGTGGTTGTTCTTCAACTTGTTCTTTAGCTTTACCTTGAATAGCTAATCTAAAAAATGGTTGGTTAGGGGGAAGTAATAATAGTAAGAGTTTACTAGCTAAGTTATTAACACCTCTGCTTCCAACTGATTGGAAGGGGCTATAGAAATCTTGTGTAGGTGTAAATGAATTTTCTGGAATTAAAGTTGGTATCGTCAATTCACTACACTCACGTCCACGTTCTAAAAAGTGTTCTCGTTTTTCTGACAGAGCATTATATCGACTTTCTGCCGAGTTAATTAAATTTTCTGCCATTTGGAATTCCTTATATTATTGTTCCACTAGAACCTGGAATATTTAAGTCAGTTTGCATAGCTACTGTACCTTTTTTTGATTTCTTCTTTTTTGCTATTTCCATAGAATCTTCAGAAGCTAATTCAATAGAAGGTGCTAATTCATCACCTGATTGTACAGCCTGTCTTACTGGCGTAACTGTTTCTTGTACAGGTGGTTGCGATGGACTACTCATACACATAGTTATTTCTCCTTGTTAATATGAAGGTATCGTTAAATCAGATGATTGACTTGTCGTTATGTCTGAACTTTGCGATACACTGCTTTTCTTTGTTGTTTCTTTCTTCACTGGTGTTTTATCTATTTCTGGTGAAGAATCTTTAGGGTCAAATACATTCCCATCGACATATTTTATATTTGGGTCTGGTCTAGTTATAACTGGCGCAGACTTTGTCGATGATATACACATATTATTTACTCCCTAATAAATTATTTTCATTTCTTTTTTTCAATTCAATTAACCAATTGACTACACTTCGTTGTCCTGCTTTGTGCCAGACAGTTTTTTCATTGTCTTTTAAATCAGGCGCTTTTTCTGGAAAAACTTTATCTAAAAGATTAATTAATTCGTCTACTGTGTAGGGTAATTGAATGTCATCTAAATGGTTCATACCTTTTTCCTTCTAATATGGGTACTATTAACCCCATAAATTTCCAGTCATACTTCCTTTTGCATATTCTGTTGCTCTGTTTTCAAAGAAATTTGTATGCTCTACACCATTTAAAACCCAATCAAGCCAAGGTAATGGATTATCTTTAACAGCAAAATTAGGTTTTAAGCCTAGCTGCAACAGTCTTCGGTCTGCAATATGACGGATGTATTGTTTAATTTGGTCTGGCTCTATACCTTCCACACCACCTTGTTCAAATGCTAAATCAATAAATTTATCTTCTAATGATACCATGTCTCTAGCAATGTCGTATAAAGTTTTCTTAAAATCATCATTCCAAATGTGTTTGTTTTCATCAACTAATGCATGAAATAATTTTATTAAACAATCAACATGATGGCTTTCATCTCTTATGGACCAGGTAACTATTTGGCACATTCCTTTCATTTTTCCAAATCTTTGAAAATTTAAAAGCATTACAAATGAAGCAAACAATTGTAGTCCTTCACCAAACGCTGAGAATGTTGCAAGTTCTCTTGCCATGCCTTCAACACCTTCACCTTTATTTCTAAATAAATAATCGTGTTTGTCAGCCATAGCTTTATATTCTTGAAAAGCTTTGTACTCACTATCTGGTAAACCAATTGTATCATTTAATAATGAATAAGAGTGTGCATGATTAGCTTCACTTGTAGCAATTGAAGATAACATCATTCTTATTTCTGGTGGTTTAAATTTTGGAATATAATTATCAAGGTACGCTTGAGCAATATCTACATCGCCTTGCGTAAAGAATTTTAAAATCTGTGTAATTAAATTCTTTTCCTTATCAGTTAATCTTTCATTCCAATCTCTAACGTCTTCTGCTAATGGCACTTCACTTGGAAGCCAGTGCATTTTTTGTTGTTGGTCGTAAGCTTCAAAAGCCCACGGATATTGAAATGGTTTGTAATATTCTCTAGTTTTTAATAGACTCATTTTTCCTCCTCTATTTTGATTAAATTTTTTCTATCTAAAATTGCGTATGATAAATTTATTGGTTCAAATTCATTAAGATATTTAAAAACAATTTCTTTATCTAATGTACTACAAGTGTAAACATCCAATTGCACAATGCTTGGGTTTGTTTCATCCCATGAATGCATTGCAATGTGTGATGTCTCAATACAAGACACACACGTTAATCCTCTATTGCCTTCTTTATTACAGTAAACTGCAATTGGCTGTCCCAATCGTTTCATACCAATAGATAAAATTAATTTTTTTATCCATTTTTTTATTTTACGAATATCTGTAGGAGGTTGCTTAACTTCTGCTCTTATAATTATATGTCTATGTTCCATTAAAAATTATTTAATAATTCAATTCCTTCAATCAAAATTATCACTCCTAATTCTAATGCTAAAATTGTATGGTAGATTGTCCACAAAACTGTTTGCTTTTGTTTTTTGTGACAACTACAACATTTCTTTTTTGGTTTATCTAAACCATCAAATATACTACTGTCGGTCATTTTTTTCCTTGCCCTCTATATTTAAGTTGTTTTCTTGTTCTGCCTTTACGTTTACTTTTGTTAAGCATACTAGTGCTAGGGTTTTTACCTATGCTAGTTTTTTTATATTTAGACCTAGTCTCGTGTGCTTCTACATTAAGTAAATTCTTTTTAACTTTTGCCATACTATGCTTGACAAGCTAGACACTCGTCTTCTGCGTCTGGTCTAACTACCCTTTCTATTTTTGTTGAAATTATTTCTGCTCTTTTAATTGCTTCTGAACGACAATAGTAAAGTGTCTTCAATCCTTTTTTCCAGGCTGACAAATGTAACAAATGTAAATCTTTAATGTTAACATCAGCAGGCACAAAAATATTTACACTTTGTGATTGGCAAATATATTGTTGTCGGTCAGCAGCTAAATCAATAATCCATCGTTGGTCTATTTCAATAGCTGTAGCAAATACTTCTTTTTCTAATTCAGATAATTCTTCTAAATGTTTTACTGAACCACGTTTAGCTAAAATACTTTTCCAGGTAGTATCATTATCAATGCCTTTTTCTTTTAATATTTTTTGTAAATATTTATTTTTCATTAAAAATGTACCACTCATAGTTTTTTGACTGTAAACATTTGCTCTCATAGGTTCGATAGATGGACTGGTGCTGCCACAAATAATACTGCTTGTTGCGTTTGGTGCGATAGCTAACAAGTGAGCATTACGCATTCCAGTACCTACCATGTCTGGCGCTTCACCTCGTTCTTTACCTAATGATTTAGAAGTTTCTTCTGCTTGTTTTTTAATATGCGAAAAGATTATTTTGTTTTGGACTTTAGCCATAACACTTTCAAAAGGTATGTTTTTACTTTGTAGATACGAATGAAAACCCATTGTCCCAAGTCCAATGCTACGCTCACGCATAGCTGAATACTTAGCACGATGCAGAAAATCATTAGCGTTGTTAATAAAATACTCCAATACATTATCGAGGAAACGAACCACGTCAGGTATGAAGCTACTGTCTTCTTTCCATTCATCATATTTTTCTAAGTTAAGAGAAGACAAACAACACACTGCTGTTCGTTCTTCATTTGTTGGTAATGTAATTTCACTACATAAATTTGAGTGATGTACTTTTAATCCAATTTTCTTCTGAGACTCCGGCAAAGACTTTTGCACTGTGTCAATGAAGCAGATGTAAGGTTCACCAGTTGCCACTCTAGTCTCAAGAATTTTTTGCCATAATTTTTTAGCAGAGACTTTTCTAACAACTCGTTTTGTGTGTGGGTCAATAAGTTCCCAAGTATCATCGGCACTAGGATTAATAGTGCAATTGTCAATAATAGACATAAACTTATCACTAATGTTAATACCATGATGAAGGTTAAGACATTTACGATGAACGTCACCCCCACTAGGTTTACGCATTTCAATAAACTCTTCAATTTCTGGATGAGATATATCTTGGTATGCAGCATAACTTCCTCTTCTTGTTTTACCTTGTGAGAACGCTAACATTTCTGAGTCAACTACGTGCATGAATGGTATTGAGCCAGTAGATATAGAGCCACCAGAAGTTTCAGTTCCATCACTTCTAATGTGTCCCCAATGTCCACCGATACCACCACCCACTGTAGCTAACCAAGCATTCTCTGTGTAATGTTCTGTTAATCCTATTCGACTATCTGGTACGTAATTTAAAAAGCACGAAATAGGCATTCCTCTTTTAGTTCCACCATTTGTTAAAATGGGTGTAGAAAACATAAACCATAGATTAGACGCATATTTATAAATACGTTCAGCCATTTCTGAGTTATCAGAAAATGTTTTAGAAACTCTATAAAAAGATTCTTGAGGGCTAGTTTCTTCATCTGTTAAATATCTATCTTTTAATATTCTTAACCCTGCGTCTGATAATAATGCGTCTTTACTGTAATCCATGTGTTTCTATTCCTGTTTTTTTAATTGTTTGTTAATGATAAAGTCGATGTACTGTTTTGCTTTTAATAAATCTTGAACACCGTTTTTCTTTTTGTGTCTCAATAAATATTTAATTACGTTGCCAGTACAAAAGTCTAAGTTGTTAGCAATTATAAAATCTATAGGTTCGATTTTATGTTGCGTGTAGTGTGGAGGTTCTTTGATTAAATCTGCCATCTAGTAACCTCACCAGTTTTCATGTTGTATTCACCGTGTCTTAATATTCTAGCAACTTGTGCTTGTTGAAAAGCATCGTGTTCAAACAAACCTTTTTTCTCATAGGTCTTAACAACTAAATCCCATTGTTGTCTTAATGGTAATTTTTTATCTTTAAGTATTTTTTGTGCAGTCACTGTGCCAATAGAAGGACAGCCAGAAAAACCATCAACAGCATCACCAGTAAGTGTCTGTACTAAATGCCACCAGTCACATTCAGTTTTATTTCTTTTGACAATTGTTCTACCGTCTTGAGAAAGTTTACCTGGAATTTGTCTTAGGTCTTTATCTAAAGAACAAATAATTCTTTCTTCTTTTTTCTGTGGTTCAGTAGCTAATATACCTAGTACGTCATCAGCTTCTAAATTTGGATAAATGATTGCATCGTATTCATCAATCAACCATTTTCTAATTGCCCCTAATATTAAAGGCTTACGTTTTTGTTTACGATTATCCTTATAGCTAGGTAAAATGTCTTTTCTAAAATTAACATTATCAGTTAGTGCAATTGTAATACTATCAGCTTGTAGATTTTCTTTTAAATCTTCTATCTCGGATAGTGCGAGATATTTTCCTTGGTTTTCATCTGCGTGTAAAGTCCAAATAGTTGAGTCTTCCCATTTGATACTATGCTCTGACATAGTTGAAGCTTTGTACGCAATAATGTCACCATCTATTAAGAGTCTTCTCTTCATGGATTATATCCTCCTACGGATTGGTTATGTTAAATTTTTTGATTGGAATAATTCTTTTAAAGGAATCAAAATGCATTTACTTGCATTGTTGTCACCAATCATTCTGTAATTTTTCTTAAACTTTTCTGTTATCTTTTTAAGTTTAGGTACTTCAAAGATTAATTTACAATAATCATCTTTACCTAAAGATAAAATATGAACCCAGTAGTCAGCTTGTGTTACAGATAAACCAGAAGGCTTACCCCAACATTCAATTTCTATTGCAATGTTACCAGTCTTTGCCCACCAGTCTCTTTCAGTTTTTACTTCTATTTTATTTTTGTCCTGGTCCAGTAAAGATACTACTTTCTGTTCTCTTTCTTGACCGTACTTTAAATCAATGTCGAACTTATTATTTTTCATTAGTGTGTTTCACTCCAATTGTTTCCTATTTTATATTCGCCTGTTAATGGCACTCTTAATTGGAAGTGTTCGCCAGTGCGTTTAATACATTCGACAGCTAACTCTCCTATTTCTTTTGCTTTGTCTTCATCACATTCAACTTGTATCTCGTCATGAACCCATAACAATTGTTGAACGCCAGACATATTTTTAACAGCGTTGTCAAACTCAACTAACCACCTTTTGCAAACGGCTGCGCCTGCCCCTTGTAAAAGTGTATTTAAAGAACTGAAAGTATTTCTTACTTTAATCTTTCTTTTATCAAGACCGATTAAGTAACCACGTTCAGCAGAAAGTTGTACTTGTTTGATAAGTTTATTTAATGCAGGTAGTCTATCCAAGAAACGCTTCTTTACTTTGGCAGCTTCTTTGTTTGACTTGCCAGTTACTTCTGCAATTTTTGAAACACCTGCTCCGTAAAGCCATGCGTATAAAAATCTTTTACTTTGGTCTCTGGTTTCTAAACCTGCGTTGTGTTGATTAGTAGTGTGTATGTCACCGTTAACAACTATGTCAGCGTATTCACCACCATCAAATTTTGCAATGTAGTGTCCAAGTAAACGTAACTCTAGTCCACTTACATCTATTCCTATTAATACTTTACCTTTTGGAACAGTAAATAATTCTCTAAATTCTTTTCCATAAGGTACACTGACAGAGGGTACTTGTTGTAGATTAGGATTCATGGCTGTTGCTCTGCCAGTTACAGCATTATTAGTATTTACAGTACCGTGTAATCTTCCATTCCGTTCTAATTTTAAATAAGCTTGATTACCTTCTGCTAACATTCCTATTCTTTTTTCTAATAAAAAATATTTAGCTAACAATTTTGCTTCTGGATATTCTAAACTATTTAAAACTGTATCATCTACTTTTGGTTTACCGTCTGGTGTAAAGTCTTTTGGTTTCCAATTGTATTTTTCAATTAATCTTTCTGCAATATGCATTCTGCTAGAAGGATTAAACTCAACAACTTTATCCTTTAATGGTTTACCAGTTTTTTCTGATACTCTTTTAATAACTTTTGGTTTAAAAGTTTCTTCCATTTCTCTTTTAATCTTGTCTCGTTGTGCTGACAGATTAGCATAAAGTTTACTGGCTTTGTTTTTGTCAAACAAAATTCCATACCTTTCTTGCCTAGAAATTAATTCAGAAACTGAATGCTCAAGCGCTAAAGCTTGTTTAGAATAATTATAATCTACAATTCTTTTATATAAATCATGTGTAACTTCTACATCTTGTACACAATACTCTAACATTTCATCTGTAAACTCTTGCCAATCAGTTTCAAATTCTTGTTTGTAATTCCCTAGTCTAACACCCCACGCTTTAAGACTATGTTTGTTGACTAATTTTCTTGGGAAATCTTTTGTATGCACACGCTTCATATCCGACTCCATTAAGTCAGACCAAATCAAACGTGTAGCCACCAAAGTGTCAAACACTTTAGCTTTTGTTTTAAAGTTATATAATTTTTCTAACACAGGAATGTCAAACTTAATTATGTTGTGTCCGATAATAAGTTCTGCATTACTAAGTTTGTTTATGGCTTCATCATTAGATAAAGTTAAAACTTTTTCAGTGTCTATATCTTTTAAGACTATGCAATGAACCTTCGTGCAATCTTCTAATAAGTTATCTGTTTCTATGTCAAAACAGTATTTACTCATATTTTTATTTTCCTTACTTTTAATACGTTAACAGTAGGCATGGTTGTAACGTTACCTACATCACCTAAACTTCCATCATCATTAAAATTAACATCGCCTACAATGATATGAACATCTTTGTCTGCTCTAATTAACCATCCACTTGTAATACAAATTGTAACTTTACTTTGTTTAGCTTCTTTTAAATTTAACCAAGCTGCATTAGAATTTATATCTTTCCAATACACGTGAACGAATGGTGCGTTTAATAATTTTTTATGTATAGTTGGTAGTTTCATTTAATGTACCGTTGCCTGTTCTACAGTGACTCGACAAGCAGCTTCGTCATACATTGATAATTCATTCAACATCATTTCTGCTGCAAGTCTAACCATTGTGTTAGGCACATGAATTGTTGCCATCTTGTCTGGATTTTTTCTGCAAAGTTCTATAGCGTCACTTACCTCATTGGTAATGTTCCAATTTTTCTTTGTTTTAAAAATCTCTTTCATGTCCTTCCTTTACTTCTACTAGACAAGCTGTGTCGTTATCAAAAAACAACGTTCCACATTTGCCAGTATCACCGGTGTATCTATTTTTTAATACACGTACTGTTGTGTAGTTTTTATTTTCATCATCGTTTTGATTTCTTTCCAATGCAATCACACTGTCACTCAATTGAGATATTGCATGACTACCACGTAAAGAATTTAATGATGTTTGTATGCCGTCTTCGTAACCTTTGTTACCTTCTGGTCTTCTTAAATGACTAACTAAAATTAAACCAATGCCAGTTGCTTCAACTAAACTTCTTAATTTAGTCATGGTGACATCAATTAATTTTCTTTCGTCATAACTTTCTAAACCACTAATAACAATAGAGAGGTGGTCAAGTATAACCCAACGAACACCCAAACCTTTTGCAAGGTATCTAATTTTAGAAAGTAAGTTTTCACTTTCCGTGCTACCAAAATGGTCAAAAAGATAAAGCAAACCACTGCCAACTGTTGCAGTAAAACTGTTTCTAAACTCATCTTTATTAACTCCTTCTTTTGATAGATGTAATGGACGTTTTAAATCTATACCCATTATTCCAAGCGCAGTTCTTTTAACGCTTTCTTCTAATGCAATGTAACCAACACACTCACCTTGCTTGATTAAATGGTGAGCAATTTGTCTACATAATTGTGACTTACCTTGTCCAGTACCACTTGTTACTGTTATTAGTTCACCCCTTCTCATGCCTAAAGTTTTTGTATTTAAACATTCAAAAGGATATGGAATTGTTTCTGTCTTATCTTCTTTAGATAACAATTCAAAAATTTCTGTTCCAGATATAATTCCATCTGGTCTATATGTTTTTGCACTCCACATACAATCAATTAGTTTTGCAGTTTCGCCCTGGACCAACATTTCGTTAGCATCTTTTCTTGGGAGCGTTGCAATTTTACATTTTCCAGGTGTAAATAGTTTAGAACATTCTTGAGCTGCAAGTTTTCCAGGCTCATCGTTATCAAACATCAACACAATCTCTTCAGCTTTTTCAAGCCACTCGATTTGTTGTTGTAAATCTTTCTTTGCGCCTTGGCTTCCAGTCTTAACTGAAACACAAGCCCATTTATTATTTTGTACTTGCGACATAGACAGTGCGTCTAGTTCGCCTTCTAAAATTACAATTTTTTTATTTGTGTCACGCCATAAGTTTTGTCCAAACAGTGTAGCTTGTTTGCTATCACCTAACCATTGAAATGATTTATCTGGGTAACGTAATTTCTGTGCAACTAATTTATTATGTTTGTCATAGTAGTTTGCAATTTGAACTGTCTTCCCATTATGTTTACCAATTTGATAATTAAACTTGGTTACTGTTTCTAAATTTATGTGTCTTTTGTTTAAAGGTTTGTGTTCACCTTCAATTAAATTTGTTTCCAATATTTTTTCCTCTTTGTTTTCATAGTTGTGATAGTAATGCCCACAACCAAAGCAATGCCCATGTCCATCCGAAAACACACCCACATTATCTTTGCTGTGACATTCGGAACATGGAGCGTGATACAGAAAATCACTTTTTTCCATTTTGATATTTCCTTAAAATTTTTTTGACCCAAAATATTTGGTACGAAAAGAAAGACCCCTTTGATGTTATCTCAGGGGTCACTACAAAAGGCAGTGCATATGAACTCACTACCTACGAGAGGTATACCCTAATTTAATTCATTAATCCACTCTTTTGGAATGTAACAATCAGCGTATTTAAATCCGTGCTTGTCACACCACATTGCGTATGTTGTTTTGGATTTTTTTGAAATCCTAGTTTTTGAATTTGAAAATACAAATCGTAAATCTAGATTAGGGTATTGATTTTTAACAAGTAAAGATTTTTGTTTGTCTACTGTTAAAAACCTACCTTTGCCCTCAATGTACATAGGCTCACCGTTTTTTTTAATAAGAATAAAATCTGGTGTATACCTATGTACTTTTTCAGGTTTCGTATATTTTAAAGTCGTTGTTTCATACTCGAACTTGATATTTTTTAATTTCAATTGCCGAGCAATTTGTTCTTCTAAACCACTTCTATATTTAGAAGTCGTCTTTATCTTCTGATACCTCGGTCTTAGAATCATCTTGTTCAAACTCCTCAGTCGATTTTGTTTCTGAGTGTTCATATCCTTCTTCTTCTTTAAAACCGTAACCAGAAGAATTTGAGCCACCTTCTATTAATTTAATTATTTGTGCAGCTCTAAGTCTCATGCTAACGCCTGCGCCTACCATTGCTGTAAAGTAGGGAATTAGTTCAGCACTTACTTTAATTTCTGAACCACCCCATACATTTACATTAAGCATTGGTTTACCTTTTGCGTCAAACAAAGTTGGTTTGTTTTCAAAACTTTCACCACTTTTAGTTGTAACCTTTGCTTTACATTTGAATTTGAAAATGACATTGCCAGTTGGCTTACCTTCATCATCAACCTCATCATAGTAAGGTGCGTCAGCTTGTTTAACTTTCTTACCGTTTGATTTTTCGGCAGCTAGTTGAACGCTTTCGTTTCTTGCATTATCAATCATCTTGATAATTTCTTCAGCATCTTTTTTGCTGACAATAAGATTTGTTTTATATTCACCAATTTCGCTAAACTTAGTATCTGGACTTGATAGCCAAGGGTACTGAGCCACGCCTATAGGTGTAACAATCTTTGTGTACTTATTCTTCATCGTTGTTATCCTCGTTTACTGTTTCATTGTCTAAATAGCCTTTTTCAATTAAAGCTACGCCTTCATCTAAAGGCATTTGAACTTCCTTCATAATTTACTCCGTTAGTTCTAATAGGGGTACTATTAACCCCTTAGTGGATTGGTTTATGCAAAGAAAAATTCACTCTTTAAAACTTCTTGTATATCAAAGTCCCCTTTTTCAGGAACTGTAGGAAGTTTCTCTTTTTCTTTGTCTGTAAGTATTGGTAACATTGACTGTTTGAAATCTTCTAACGGACAAGATTGCGAATACAAATCAACAAAAGTTTCTCTAATTGTATCTGCAAGTGTCTGGCTGTCTGCCGCCAATGTTCCAAAAGAGTCATGAACATTACAAAAATGTGAGACTCCTTTGTCATACGCTTTAACTACAGTCATAAATAAATGCGCTGAGTCTTGAGCGTGTATATAATTTGGTGGACAACTATTCTTAGCTTTATGTATAGAGTATTTTTCTGTCTCTACATTTATTCTAGGTTTAATCACTTCACCAAATAATTTTGTTTTAACTCTCATAGATTTAAATTCTGGATAATCTTGTATCACTGGAAATCCAACTGGATTGTTCCAACGTACAGCGTGTCCAGATTTTGCTAAAACTTTTGCACAATCTTGCAAAAAAGACATTCCTAATCTTGCAGAAGATAAAACTTCACCCATTGAGTCCCAAATAACACCTGCCAAAAAAGTACAAGCTTGAAAAGCTGAACTTCCAAACGGATGTATGTCCCCCTGGTCCTTACGTTTTATTAAATCTTCATCTACAAAATCACTACAAGAATATCTTGTTGAGCCATATGGACTAGTCATGATTGCTCTTTTAACAGTTGAACGTTTAACTCCAAATTGTAACCAAAGTTTTGCAAATTCACTATCAGTCATAGTTTTTAAATTTTCTATAACTTTATCTTTAACTACAGTGTAAACATCTTGTGGTCTTTCACTGTGTGCTAAATTTACTGCTCTAGCAGAAGGCGTGTGTTTTAAAATTCCACTGTAATGCTGTATTCCGTTACAACTTCCGTCTTGGTTACAAATAAAATGACTTTCGTAACCATAACCTTTTTGTTTAAACTCACACCATTCATTTACCCATGCAAGAAATTGAAAAGGTTTGTCTGCGTGTTCCCAATCTCTAAATGTAAATGGGTCAGATTGTATTTCATCAAACATTTTTTGATTACCCATAACCCATTCTAATTGTTCTTTACGACTGACCTTGTCTATTCCAAACAGTGCAGCTCCAGTTACAGCTAACCAAAATTCACCGTTGTTTTCTTTTGTAATTTTTTTACCAGTTCCAAACAAATGTAAAGCTTTTGCAAAGTCAACACCTTGTCCATTTAAATAATTAGTTACATGATAACATCTGCTTCTAAAATCTAAAGTGTGTGCATGATAAAATATTCTGTCTCTAAACATATCAGCAATCCACAAAACTTTTGCAAACAATAATCTTTTAGATTTTTGTCTTGCGTTTTCTGTGTGGACCAGGACAGCTTTTTGTCTGTACTCTCGTCTTGCTTCTTTGTTTGTATCTATATCATGAGGTTTGTTTGGCAAATCTTCTAGTTCAGCTTTTGGTAAACCACCAATAGAAATATTTTTGTCCCATGCTTTTTTTAAAACATTAAAAACAAAATGATTTATTTTATAGGGTGTCGATTGCATTGCATTAATACCTTTATAAATGATTGGCATTTTTACATCTTTAATTTGCTGTAAGTTTTCTCTCTTACGATACTTAACTAAGTTTAATGGTTTTATATGTCTTGAATAATAACCACCACCGGTCACTTTTCCCTCTTCCCACATTCTTGGTGGAACAATTGTCGGAAAATATTCTGGTGCTAAAACTTCTAAAAAATCATTTCGATTGTTTATCCATTCCAAAGTTTTCTCTGTTGGTAATAAAACTTTTTCTTGTCTCTTTCTTTTTAATTGTGATTTAACTTCACATAATCCAGTAGACAAAACCATAAGTTCTATAAGTTTATAACCTACGTGTACTTTTTCACTTCGAGTCCACAAAACCCATTCGAGTTCATTCTTTTGTGCTGACTCTCTAAGTTTTCTTCTTTTGTACATATAGCCAAACGACCTTTTGTCTAGGTCTGCTTTTACAATGCCATAATGTTCTGGTCTGGACTCTTCAAAAGTTCTTAACGCAACTTCGTCCTCAATTTTACTTGCAACGTTTATAGCTGCACTGGTTAATTTTCTTGCGATTGTGATTGAATTGATAATTGACTTGGCTGTTATTAATGAAGCTATGTCTGGCTCTATTAATGACAGTAATCTTTTGGCAATGGGTTGAACACCCTTCTTGTCATCCTCTTCTACAAATGATTTGATTGCTTCAGAAAGAGGTCTGATTGAATTAGATAATAAAGTTTTACCATAATTAGTAAAACTCTCTTCACCTCTCTTTTTGTGGTCTTGTAGTCTCTTTTGGAAACGATTAATACCACGATTTCTCATATCCTTTTCTAATTCCAATTGCTCTTTCAAAGATGAAAAAGGCAATGTGATGTACTTACTTGATTTCAACATACGACTCCTTTGATTATAGAGGGACTTGTAGCCCCCTTGGTTCTAATAGGGGTACTAATTAATCCCTTACTGGATTGATTATAAAAAATTTTTTTAAATGCCTAGAAAGTGTTAAAAGATAGTAATATCAGTGGTAAAACATTAAACACACCGATGGGCTTTATATACCACCAACTGATTAGAAAACCGATGCTCTATCCAACTGAGCTAAGAGCGCAATTTTATCTATCCGATGGTTTACTATATCTTTTAACACTAATCCAAACATTTATTCAATCCGTTAAGAGGTTTTACGCAACGGTTCTTTACTGTCCGTTGGTTCAATCTCTTTAGTGGATTGTGGTTCTAATACGTTAACAAACGAAGTTAATCGTGTGCTAAGTACAGTACCGTAACGTTCAATCATTCGGTCATCTTTATGTCCGACCCACGACTGAACAGCTTTAGAAGGAACATCAGCATTTAATAATCTGTGTACTAAAGTTCTTCTACAAGCATGAATACCAAATCTTTTGTCATGCTCTAAGTTCATTGCTTTACGAACTTTACGCCAACTAGAGTTTGGTCTCCACTGAGCAAAATGTCGAAACAATCTTTCACCTGGTTTTTTATCATGTGAAAATCTTTCAACAATTTTTTGACAACGCTTTGTTAATGGAACGCCCCTTGACTCATTATTTTTTGTATGAGTTAAGACAATTCTATCTTCATAGCAATCACCAACTTTAAGATTTTGCAGCTCAGACAATCTCATTCCAGTATCAATTAACATGATAAAGAAATCAGCGTCATCTTTCATGTTCCAAGAACGTAACAAAGAGATTAATAAACTTTCTTCTTCTAAAGTTACAAATCTTAATTCATGTTTCGGTTCTTTCAACCAACTTATGTATGGCTTTCTCTTCAATTGATAAACTCCATGTCTTCTTAAACAAAAAGTTATCATTGTAGACAAAGCTGACAAGTATCTATTAATTGTTGCATTCGATAAATTTCTATCTCTTAACTCTGCAACTAGACCGTCAATCATACTTTCGTCAACGTCAGTTATAAAAGTGTCCTCGCCCCAAAACTCTATAATCTTTTTTGCACGGTCTTTGACGCTTTCATCTCGCCCCAAATCCCATTGTGTCTTGCAAACTAAATTATAAATTTCTTGCAGCTCTTTTGGATTAGCTTTCATTATATACCTCCTTCCTATGCTAGATGTAATGTTAACTAATTGTAGCATACAATTTTTTTCCTCTGTTAGTTAACTTAACAAGCTTTCTTCTACGTTCCATGGGGTCTTCTAGGGCTTCAACAAAATTTAACCCTTCCTTTCTTGACCAACTCCATTTTGATAAAAGAGAAACATTACGACTCACGGAACTCTGAGCCATATTTAGTTCTGTTGCAATTTTAGTCATAGGAACACCCTCGTTACTTTCGTGTATTCCAACATATAAAAAAACTGCAATAGTTTGGCTTTGTATGTCTGCATCGAATTTTCTAAAACTTTCGATATGTTTTAGCAGAATAATAGCATTCATTAGCTGTCCTCAGTTATTGTTATTTATTAATTTTATCAGCACGGTAAATAACAAAAGTCGTACTTAAACGTTAATACAAAAAGACTCTCCAAAACGCAAAATCTATTATGTATTCATTATTGTCACGTTTGCATTCAAAATTACTCCATTTACTATATTTTTCAATATAGACTTTAAAGAGAATAAAATTAATATACATACTTACCTCCTATATGACCATTGTTAGTAATTCATTGCTGTACAATCCCAAAATGCCGTTTCGCAACACTTCTTTTGGTTTGTGCATATACCCTCCTTTCATTTAAATGTTAAAGTAAATTATTCTATAATTTGCATAGAATTTTGTAAATCACTATAAAAGTGTCTTCGCCCCTCGCCCCTCTGAAAATATATATTTTTTTCAATTGCAGCTCAAAAAATTCTTTCATATCTCAACGTACAGAGGGTTTTAGGGTCTATTACGACCCTAAGTACCCCCACGTTTTTAGTCATTTATGATTTCTTTTATTCGTCTTATTTTTTCTTGATACTTTAAACTTGTCTGTACGTATTCATCAGCCAAGTATTTTTCGTTTTTGTTTTTGTCATCAACGTAAACAACAAAACTGTCACCGTCTGTTGAATTTACTGAATGAGACCAAGACCCTTGTTTTCTAAACTGTCTGTAATATTTAAACTTTGGGTTTAAAAATTTTCGAAACAGTTTGATAAACAATTCGCCTTCAATGTCATTAGGCACTCCATAAAAAAGATAGTTTCCTAAACCTTCTTTATTTACTGGATTGGCTAACAACCTCGCTTGAAACTTGTTTATAGTTTCGCTCATATGTTACTCCTTTTGTAGTTATGTTTTTAAATATATGAGCAATCACATCAACCGTCCAACCATTGCCAAGCATTTTGTATCTTTGAGTATTTGATACTCCAAGCGTGTAATTATCTGGAACAGTTTGTAAACGCTCACATTCCAAAGGCGTAAGTTTACGCCATTGCTTATTGCCTAAACTAATTTTAGGCTCACGGTTACCACCACCACAAGTATTTAATGTAGGTGATTTTCCGTCTTTATCGTAAACACGTTTTAATACATCGTGACCATTTAATTGTGCATGACCTTTTAATATTAATCCGTTTTTACTTTCGACCTTATCTAGTGGAATGTAAACTTTTTGTTTACTTGCCAAAGTGCTAGTTAAAGTCGGTGCTTTACCGTCAACATGATAAACTCTAGAACTTTGTTCAAAGACACCTTCACGGTACTCAAACTCAGTCAATGATTTATCAAATTGATTAGTTTCAATTCCAAGACAATCTTTCAATAATGACCATGAGTTTTCATCTGGAATTGCAAAACTGTCATCAGTTCTAAACCAATGTTCAGCTTTAGTTTGTGGTACGTTACAATAAGAAGCAATTTCACTAATACTTAAATTAGCAACTTTCTTCTTATGAAATCGTAAAACAGTTTTTAGACCTTCAATGTCTACTTTATGTTTACGAATTTTAACAATCTCAATCTCGTTACCAACATGATTAAGACCGTCTTTAGATATAACAGAATTATCTTTTAATCTAATTCCAGTCATACCTTGATTGCCAAAGCCTTTATAATCTCTTGCCATTAAACAATGAGATTTTTTTATATCAGCTTTAGCCAATTGCTTACCTTGATTAATAACCATGTCAGCAATTCCGTTATCTTCCAAAATATCTCTAATAACAATTCCTTTGTCTTCTGGAACTGTAACATTAGGTATATTCGTCCAATACAATCTTCGTCTTGATTGCGCTGAAACAAGATTAGAATTAATCTCGATAGGCTCGACCCCAAGATATTCACTTATAATATCTCTGGACTCTTTATTCATTACCACGTTTTCAAGTAGAAAATATTTTGGTTTTGTAAGTTTTAAAATTCTTACAAACTCAAAAAATAATTTACTACGTGGGTCATCAAAATTTAATCTGTTACCAGATTTTGAAAATCCTTGACACGGACTGCCACCGATTAACAAATCAATTTTGACATTATATGGAACGGATATAATTTTAGTCACGTCCCCAAGATGAATAGTATTTGGAAAGTTTTTTTCTACAATTGAAATTGCATACTTATCAATCTCACTTGCATAATAATTATCAACCTTCGCCCCTAGTTTCTTGAGAGCAATTTGACCACAACTCATACCGTCAAATAATGATAGTACGTTCATATGTGTTTTCCTTTTGTAGTTAATTGAAAATTGGCTTTCGCCCCTCGCCCCACGTAGTAGTGATAAGGGCAACAAAAAAATCTGTCGCCCCTATCATCCTCTACAAAAAGGGAGTATTCCTCAAAAAATTATCTCGTTTTTAAAAATTTCAAGATTATTCCAAAGTCATTTAATAGGTCTTAAACCTAAAAAAATTTTTAAATTCGTTGATAACTTTTCAAAGTAGTAAACGGTTTTATTCGTTCACTATCAAAGCGCCTTAATTTCTTTTTTTTGTTTAGTTGTTATTTTGTAAAATTAGATTTTTTAATGATTTATATTTTTCTAATTCACTTTTATTTATTTCTAATTCTCTAAATTCTTTATTATTAGAACGTATAAAGTGAGTTAAGTCCATATCACCATATTTTAAAAAATCATTTTTAGACGTAGAAAAATACTCATCATCTAAAAATTGGACAATGTCACAAGGCGTTGACCTTCCACTCATTATCGCTTCAATTTTAAAAATGTCTTTTAGTTTCATATATATTTCCTTCCTTTTGTAGTTATTGAGTATCTAAAACAAAACCAGAATAATCTTTTTTGGCTTTGCCTTTTGCGACTAATCCACAAATTGAGTTTTTTAAATCTAAAAATCTCAAATCAGTTTCGTCAGCATTTAAAACGTTAAAACCTTTAAAAGTTTTAGGTAAATATTTTCTAAAAACGGCTGAAATATTTCCACCTAATTTTAAAATGTTAAACGCTTCCTTTTTATTATCCTCGTTTAATGAGTAAGTAATATAATAATTTTTAGGCATTTGACCGTTTACGAATTTTAAAGCCCTTTTATAAACTTTTGTATAATCGTAAATTATCAAATTAGGAAAATATTCAAATATTGTTTTACCTTCAAAATATTTATTTTCCCACGCTATATCACTTGTCCCATTAAGCCTTAAACAAGGTATAAAATTGTTTTTTTCACAATTTAAAATAAAGTTTTTAATTTCATTTATTAATTGTTTTAAAAACGTGTTAGGCTCTTGTATCAGCCACCTTGTTTTGTTTATTCGTCCGTTTTGGACGTTACTAAAAGCCCCATGACCACTCGTATTTAAACAAGCTTTTTTGCAACCTTCAGAAGCCATTGGACAAACGTTAAAACCACTTAAATTTGAAGGCGCTAGATATAAAATGGCTGTCTTATATCCAAACTTTTGACCCTTCACGGTTTTAGCGTTGTTATCTATATTTAAAAGTTTTTTAGACTTTATAAAAGATAGTGTTTTCATATGTGTTTCCTTTTGTAGATTTAAGAAAAAAAGACGCTTTGATAGTAAACGAATTAAAGGCGCTTAATAGAAGGCTTGAAGAGTTTATTATTAAATAAAAACTAAAATCTGTTTTTATTATGAATTGATTTAATTTCTTTAATTAAGTTTTTAATTTCAATTAAATCATTAAGTTGACTATTCATTAAATTATTAGAATTTAACTCATAAAAGTTTTCTAATCTTTTAATTACTAAGTTTAAAAGTTTAAGCATTAATTATAATGTAAGTCTCTAAAAAATCTAAGACCACCAATTACAATTAAAATTAAACCTAGCCATGTTTCAAAATGAATTGAAACAATGACACCTAAAAACATAAGCGCAAATGAAAGCGCAAATGTTATTGAAAGCATTACAGCGTTAAACATTATCTTAATACTTTCCATTTTGTTTTAGTAACTTTAGATTTAAAAAAGTCATATTTAAAGTTGCTACACATATACATTATATAATCATAACCACCGTCTATTATTCTAGTTTCAGAAAATGCTTTTTTCTTAATTGCATTTTCAAAACACTTTTTAGGGTCATCATTAAAAATAGATTTTAAATGACTAGCCCCTTTAAAGTTTAGATTACTCAATTTACAAGTATCATTATTTGGTACTTTTATATTTCCGTCTTCATTTATTAGATATAGATTTGTCATATGTTTATCCTTTTGTAGTTATTAGAAAATATCAAGCCTTCAATTAAACGCCTTTAATCGTTTTAAGCATATTGATTAATTTGAATTAAAAGAATTACATAGATTGACATTTTAACGAATTAAAAAAACTAAAACTTTGAGCCAGTCAAATTAAATTGCTTTTGAGGTTTTACAAATTGTCTTTTGAACAATTAAACGGTTAACGTTTTCTCAAGTCCTAAAACCAGTATATAACTTTTAATCTCTTTTTAGTTATTCCTATAGGCACATTTAATTAATAAACTAAACCGTTAACGAATACAACCCATTAATCAATTAATTACATTAAAGAGTTAAAAAGCCTTATTTTAAGCCATTTTTTTAAAATGCCAAAAAAGCTCAGATTTTGCTTAAAAACCAAAAAATAGGCTAATTTGACTAAATCAACCAAAATAAAAACCCCATAGAGCCACGTAGACAGCCGTTAAGCCTTCAACGTGACCTATACCACCCTTTAAAAATTTAGTTATTTATTAAATTAATTAAAAACTAAAAGAATTAATAAAAGTAATAATAAAAGAATTAATAAAAGTAATAATAAAAGAATTAATAAAAGTAATTATTAAAAATAAATAAAAAGAATAATTAAAAGAATAAATAAAAGTTAATCTAAAAGAATAATTAAAAGTTAATCTAAAAGTTTAAATAAATAATTAAATGTTAATCTTTAAGTTTAAATAAAAAGAAAAAAAAATAGACCCCACTAGAAGAGTAAACGCAAAATAAAACTAAAAGAACATTAAAGAACATTAAGCAACGGTTATAACAACCGATAAAAAAGCCTTAAAACCCTATAGAAATCAACGACCTGGAAATAGAACAAAACAAGAACAAAAAATGCCATGGGGGACAATTCGCACCCCTAGTATAGTGATACCCTCTCGGATTTTTTTACCAAAATCTTACGGATTAGCCTAAAGATTAGCAATGGTATGTAACCTAACAGTATTATCTCTGGTAATGTCATGTACTTCCTTTCATAATGGTTAATGGGTGGGTAGGTTTCATATTTAACCTACTTAAAGACACTTTATGTTCACATTAAGGTTACATATAGGTGACTTTCTACCCCCTAGTTCTA
>Ga0208785_1000101_pt1 | contig 34660 bp, 38 predicted proteins | sample DEB08_DNA_2_FD_185499 | JGI IMG/M metagenome (GOLD analysis project Ga0208785, IMG submission 185499) | Aqueous microbial communities from the Delaware River and Bay under freshwater to marine salinity gradient to study organic matter... | ecosystem: Environmental > Aquatic > Marine > Coastal ...
GAAATGGACAAAAATCCGATGGAATACAAGAGATGATAATTATCGTGCCCGAGCATTTTATGACAAAGTTGCAACAAAAACTAATTGGACTGTGTATGAAATAGAATTGGACTAATCTTGAAATAATCTATTTCACAACCAAGTAACAACCATACTTTATGGATTTATGGACTCACTAAGCCTCTTGCATAGGTCAAAGCTCATAGGTTTATGGAGTTTTTGGACACGCTAAGGCTTGTGTCTATCTCAAATAACAGTTAATTAATACAATTAATACAGGCAGTAAGCGAATTTATATAGGTCAGCTAGGCAGTAAACCGACTTAACCGACACCAAAAACAATTAGTTTATCTGGACTAGGCGACTTTTGGGAGTTTTGGGAGTGTCAAAAGGGTTTGAGTTGGGCGGTATGCAGTAGGTAGGGGGGCTATAAAAATCGCTAGAACAAGTTTGTCAGTTATATTAAGCACCCCGCACGAATTTTTAATAAAAATTATGCAATCTGAGATAGGCAGTAATTATCCAACTATGTTTTCAATGGATCGAGCGTAGCTCGATTCCATTACTGTTGCCTCTAGTTCATCTAACTTCTTAGCTAAATCTTGGTCAACATCTTCAAACAACTCTGAATATGTATCAGCAGTAATCTGAATACTAGCGTGTCCTAACCTTTTAGAAATTGCTAGTATGCTTGCACCCTTTTTAACAAGTAAGTAAACGCTTGTATGTCTAAAGTCGTGAAGTGCAATTCTGGAATCGTAGCCCAATCTTTCAAGTGCAGGCTTTAAAACTCTACGCTTTAAGTTTCTTGCTCTAATTGGGTTATCGCAAACAACTTGAGTTCCATTTTGATTACCTCGCATATTAGGAAAAACTATTTCGCAACCCTCTGGTAAGAGTTTCTTATGTTCTTTTAATTTATTAACTGTTATCTGTGAGAGAGCCAAAGTTCTAATTGATTTATCAGTTTTTGGGTCATTAAGGTTTATGTGCATATTATTGTCATCATCAACATTTTTATTAACTCGTAAAGTAGCTTTTTCAAAATCAATATCTTTCCAAGTCAAAGCTCTAACTTCCCCACTTCGTAAACCTGTATAAGCCATTAGACCGAACAAAGCTGAATAGATTGGGTGGGTTTTAGCTACTTCAACTTCAATTTTTTTAACTTGAAATTCAGTAAGGTAGAACTTCTTTGTCTTTTGTTTTTTAGGTATGCTCTTTTTTGAGAGCTTAGTTTTAGCAGGATTCTTTCTAATCAAGTCCATATCTTCTGCGTGTTCTAGTAAAACGCTTATTGCTTGGTGGACTTTGTCAATATAAGAACGAGAATACAATTCGCCACTAGGCTTTCTTAAACCTTTTATGTGTTTGTCTATATCATTAGCTTTTATATTTCCAATAGACATATCAGCAATCGGAAAAGGTGCGATAGCACTATTCCAGATGTCTTCAAGATTTCTAGCGGTTGAATTTTTGTGAGTTGCTTTTTCTAAACCTATGTCGTGCTTGAAATCCGCAAGAGAAATTTTATTTCTCTGCGGATCTAGGTAAGTTCCCTGTAAAAGCTCGGCTTGAGTAATCTTTAAAAAAGCCTCTGCTTGTTCTAAAGCTAAAGCTCTACCGCCAAACTTTTTATCATTAAAAGTCTTAGACTTCTTAACACCTCTGTTGTCATACCAACGAACAACCCAACTACTTGCGTTAGCTTGTCTGTAAATATTTTGGCTACTCATTTTCTACTCTCATACTGTATATGGTCTAAAACTTTTTTGTTTTGATTTGTTAATTGGACATACTTAAAAAGAATCTCAACTGCTTTATCAGTTAACATACCGCCCGAAGTTCCTGTTCCAAAACGCTTTAGTAATCCACTTTCAACTGCACGATTTAAGTAAGTTTTAGTAGTGCGGTATTTCTTTTGTGCAAAATCGTAATCAGCTTTAACTCTAGTTTTTTTCTCAACGACATTGTCTAAAAATTTCTCATAGCTTTTATAGTCATCAAAGATAGGGGCAACTGATAACCACTTGAGTGGGTCATTACCATTAAAGAAATCTACAAAAGTTAAATACCTCATTGCTTGAAATAATAAAAATAATTCTTTCCAAGAACAACCTATTTTTTGTTGTAGTTGATTATTTGAAATCATTAACCCAACTGCTCGTAAATCATCAGGAAACTTGGACATATATTCAAACTCTCGTGTGTATTCTCTAAACTGTTCTTTAACTAAAGACTTCATTGGGTTGTAGTTGAATTGTTGGAAAAGAGCTAGCCAACAAGCAGTATAAAAATCTTCAAAAGACAAGTTATGCTCTCTGTCGATTCCCTCTACTTGCATTTTAAAATTAACTAACTTGTTGAACTTAAGGTCGCAGTTTATTACGACCCTTAGTCCATTATCGCTCGCGAGGTCGAAACCGAAGTCATCTTGATTGCCGACAAAAGCCAATCTATTAGGAAGAGAAAATATATTTTCATAGGTGTAGTGTTCTGCCCAATAAGTTTTAGTAAGTGGTCTACGAGTAGAGCGTGCTAAAATTTTACCCTCTGGCTCTTCTACTAAAACAGGTGTTATGTAAACTTTCATTAATTCCTCTTCGCGAAAATTTTACTCGCAGGGATTCGCAAAAAACCCTACTTCTGATATAGTATACTAATATTAATACTAAAGGATACCAAAAAATAAATTTTTTTATCGGTGTCCAGAGTCAAGCTCGAACAAGAAGTAGAGCAGAAAGATAGGTTATAGATGACCAATATAAAAGTTCTCGACAGAGAAGACATTAAGAACTTAGTTGAAAAAGCAGGTAGCGTTTTTAACTTAAGTAAATCAACAGGGGTGCGAGAAGTTAGTTTATACAGATACTTAAATGGAACTGTTGAGCCAACTCTTCAAACCCAAATGAAATTAAATCAATTTAGCGAAGAGGTTGAATATGCGGTTGCTCAATCTTGAACAAGTTTCCGAATTAATTTCAATACCTGTATCGACTTTAAGAAAGTGGGCTAAGAATAAATACTTGCCTGCTTTCAAACTAGGCACAAATTGGCGAGTCAGCGAAGAGGACTTAAGCCAATGGATTGCCGAACAAAAGCTCGAGGAAAAAAAGAAAGAGGAGTTACTAGCTCCCCTCTCTGTAACGAATACTCCTCGAAATCTACACCTCGCAAGTGAGAAAGGGGGTAACTCGTATGAGTATTAGTATAACGCAAGTTCAGGACAAAACACTTTGTCCAACCTGTAATTTTAGAGATTACTACTGTGACGCAACGCTTTATGGCGTTTGTGATTGCTGCGGTTGTCGACAAGATTTATGCAAGCCTGCGGATCGCAACAAAGTTGCGAGTCCGCTTAAGTTGGTCGCATAGTGACCATAGAACAAGCACTTCTTAAACTCTATCCTTATTTGTTTGGCGAGTTAGAAGTGTTGAAGTCTAAGTCTGAAGATTGGTTAGCCATTTTGTCTATGCCTCTTCGCAATAGCATTGACTCCTCTGAACTCGTTGAACTGCTTGAATTATTTGGGCAGGACTTCGTTTCAGAGGGGCTAGCCGAATTGAAAAATTTATTAAATCCAATTAATACTTTCAAGCGAATTACTAATCCTGCAAGTGATATAAAGCCAACGCAGGTTAGGTGGATTGTTGAAAATGTTTTAAAAGAATCAGCACTTCACTTACTAGCAGGCGACCCAAACGCAGGGAAGTCATTTCTTACTTTAGAAATTGCTAGTCAGATTTCAAGAGGCGGAGTATTGTTTGGACAACCTGTTCAAGAGGGTAAAGTATTGCTCTTTGGTGCGGAAGATTCCGCTAGCGATACTGTCGTTCCTAGACTTATGACCCAGAACGCTAACTTAAACAATATATTTATTTATAACGAAGAGGAATCAGTTAAGTTGCCTCAAGATTTAAACAAAATATATTACGAGGTAGCTATGGAAAGACCCAAGCTAGTAATCATTGACACAGTTAACTCGTTCTTAGGCGATAAAGTTGAAACTAATTCCGATAAAGGTATTAGGTCAGCTATTCAACCGCTAAAGAAAGTAGCTGATTTTTATAACTGTGCAATCGTTTTAGTGACCCACAAGAATAAAGGCAATAATACAAACGCTCTTTATTCAATCAATGGGTCTATAGGTTATGTCGGTCTAGCTCGACTTGTTTGGTTATTCGCTGAAGACCCAGACACAGAAGAAAAAATATTTTCTGTAATCAAGAACAATATAGGCAAAAAACCCTCGTTTAAGTTTGAGTTAGATTTCTCAAACCTTTCGGAGTTTAACCAACCAAAGTTAATTTTCTTAGGCGAAACTGAAGAGCTAGCCCAAGAGGTTGGGTTGGAAAATAAAACCGAAACTATGTCAGTAGTTGAAGATTGTTGTTTAGCAATCCTCGACTATCTGGACAAGCAGGGCAGAAAAGAAAGCTCAGTTCTGGAAACTTTTATCACTAACGATTATTCGCTTAGTTGTTATAAGCGAGCCAGAAAGATTCTTGTAGCAGACAACAAGATAAAAACAATTAAAGAGGGTCAGCGTTGGTATGTTGAAACTGTTGAAACTCTTGAAACTGTTGAAACTCTTGAGGAAGAAGATTAAATGAACTGCAAAAAGTGTGAACAAGATATTCAAACCGCCTTAGGTAAAGCTATTGTTTATGCAAACAATGATGAGCCTAACAACTTTGACTCCAGGTTTCGTTATAAATTAACAGAACTTGGTTTCAATATTGAAGATTTGATTAGATTAGTTCCAACACATAGGTAAAGAGTCGCTAGATCCACGCGAAAGCGTGGACTAGCTACTCGGTTAGGAGTAGATTTGAAAGATTTAACCATTGAAGAAAAGCTAGCTAGTGTCGGTTTAACTCTTAAGCAAGTTATGACTTACGCTTACAAGCAAGCTGAAAAAGAAATCAATAACAGTTTTAATCCTATTGATGATTCAATGAAACCTTATCGCTTTAAGAAACGAAATTAGATGTTTCAGTTTCCATTGATTAGGGCGGTTTACTATGGTAAAACCTAAACAATCATTGGCTTTAGGTGTATACACAATACAAAAACTGTCTATTATTTTGTAGATGTTTAGTAGTGAATTTTAATCAGTAGGGCATTCCCAATAAACTTTAACTATGCTAAAAACTTCATTTATGCCCTCTGACCATACATCTGAAGAACTAGAAAATTCCTCAGGTGTTCCATTGTTTGAAACCCATTTTAAAAATCCTTTAAGTCCATTTTTTATAACTTCTAGATTAGTTAAAAGTTGGTTGTGGCGATACAAGTTAGTATCATTTGGAATTAAATTAGAAAATGTTTCTATTTGGTCATCTATATTATCTATTTGTTCTTGAATTTTTGCGTACATTACACCTTCAGAAAGCTCATTTTCGTTGAACGCTATAAATGAATAATTTAGGTCCATAATGTTGTTTTCAAGTTTTTCCAATTCATAATCTGCACGATACTTATATTCTTCACAAATTTCTGCCTGAGTTTGAGGACCACAAAACGAAACTAGGAGTAAAGCAATAAGAAACTTTTTAGTTTTCATTTATTTCTTTTAAAGAAACCAAAGACTTTATCTTTTGCTTCATTAAGCTTTTCTTCTGCTTTAAAGCTTGCAGAATTTTCATATGATATATTTTCTTCTTCAGTTAATCGTGCAATTTGACCAAGATAGTCTGACATAGATTCACTCCAATTATCATCTGAAAAATCAATACTCTGAAAAACTGTGATGAAAGTAAACCATAGTCGACCATTTAAATTTTTAAAGTATACAGGTTTTTGCCTATTTTCTATATTGATTTTTATTGCATCAGTAAACATATCAACATCAACAATTCTGTCTAGTTTTAATGTTCTCGTTTCTAAGTCCCCTGTAAAAATTAATTGATTTGATTGAAACTGTAAATCCCCTTTATCAAGTGATGTCAATTCTTGATGACTTTTTGCAGATGTTTTACCTAAGTAAACACCTTTTGCAACTCTTACACCTGCACTACCGCTAACTCTTCTTGCTCTACTTTCCTGTAATTCGACATCAGCAACTTGAAATATTTGTATTTTGTTTTTCTTTAATTCTTGAGGGTCTTGTTCTTTAAGAAACTCAAATGTATCAGTGAGAGCAACTAATGTTTCTTTCATATCTTGAACTTTTTGTTTGTCAGACATAAGCATATTTTACAATTTATTAGCTAATTTTCCAATGGATCACGCTACGCGTGATTCCATATATTGTTTAGGAAAGATAATTTTTAAAACTTTACTATTCGTAAAACAATTCAGCTATTGGAGTTCCTTTAAGATATTTTCTATGTTGTTCCAAGAGCTTTGGGTTTTCCTGCAAGCAAGCAGAACAATTAGCAGGTCTACCCTCTCTAATCTCAATCGACAAACCGCAAATATTACAATTAGTCGAAATAAGTTTTAGTTCGTATCTGTCGTTATAACTTATAGAGCCATACATTATTCTTCTTCTTCCCAATAGATTTCTTCAGGTCGAGTTCTAAAAGGTTTAGTTATAACCTTATAGGCAAGATAACCCCAGAACAATTTACCTAGAAAGCTACTATCGTTTTCTTCTTCCATAAGGTCAAACTAGAAAAATTGTATGACATAAATTACCAACATATTACACAGACATTACATAAGTTATATATACCCACTACTTTTTAAATCGGTAGGTCAAAGAGTTTCCACGAATTAAATTACTTCCAACGCACCTACATTATGGTGCGTGTATTTAACATATGCAATCTGTCCAGAGAACTAAACGAGCAATCTAAACAACGCCAAGTTAATAAGGAAATCTATACATTGAAATAATCTATTTCAAGAGTTTCAAGAGGCTCAAACCTCTCAATGTTTATAGGCTTTTTCAATAGTCATAGTCATAGTTTTAGTCATAGTTTTTATATGTGTATTTGTGAATAGGTAAAAACCCCAATAATCATTGGTGGCCAGAGGCAGAATCGAACTGCCGACCCCTTGTTTTTCAGACAAGTGCTCTACCGACTGAGCTATCTGGCCTTATAGCGGGGACGACGGGATTCGAACCCGCGACCTCCTGCGTGACAGGCAGGCGTGAACTCCAGACTTCACCACGCCCCCGTACAATTAAATATAATAAAGAATTAATTTAACCACACAAATTATTTTCTAATCTTAAAATACAATTAATGAAAATTAGTTTTGGAACCAATATAGTAAAAGGGCCCTGGGGTGGAGGGAATCTTTTCTTGATTAATTTACAAAACTACTTAACAGAAAAGGGACATGAAGTTGTATTTGGATTAGAGGATGAAGATATCGATGTCATTTTATTTACAGATCCAAGAAAAGGAATAGGAAGTACATCACTCATCAGCACAAAAGATATTACAAGATATAAAAAAAATTCGAATAAAGATGTAATAGTAGTTCAAAGAATTAATGAGTGTGATGAAAGAAAAAATACAAAAAAAATAAATAAACTATATAAAAAAGCATCTGAATTTTCAAATCATGTTGTTTTTGTTAGTAAATGGTTACAAAATATATATCTTGATTTAGGAATGAATGAAAATAAAACTTCAGTAATTATGTCTGGTTCAGATAGCAAAGTTTTTAATTCTTACGGCAGAACTCAAAAGCCTGCAGATAGGAAGTTCAGAGTAGTAACCCACCATTGGAGTTCAAACTGGATGAAAGGTTTTGGCTTGTATTTAAAATTAGATAAAAAGCTTAGCGAACCTATGTTAAAAAATAAAATTGAATTTACTTATATTGGAAATGTGGATAAGAACTACCAATTTGAAAATACCAAAATAATTCCGCCACTATCGGGGTTAGAACTGGCTAGTGAATTAAAAGAGCATGACATTTATATTACAGGTAGCTTAAATGAGCCGTCAGGAAATCATCATATAGAAGGAGCGCTTTGTGGTCTACCTATTCTATATATTAATAGTGGAGGGATTGCAGAGTATTGTAAAGACTATGGTTTAGAAATAACTCTTGATAATTTTGAAGAAAAAATTCTTTATATGGTTGAATATTACGAAAAGTATAAAAACAAAATGGGCAGCTATCCATATGAATCAAATAAAATGTCAGAAGAATATTTAAAATTATTTAAAAAATTATTAAATCAATAATACTGCCCTGAACCATGGGCTCCGTCATAATAAAATAAAGGCTCATCTATATACAAAAGATCAGTTAATTTTATAACATTTAACCAGCAATCATAATCTGCTTTTTCGGGAATTCCTCTGAAGCCTCCTACAGTCCTTATTAATTCAGTATCAATAACGACGCTAGACTTAATAACACAGTTGTGAATTTTTAAAAAATCTTCATTCCAAATTTTTGGTAATTTTCCAGTTTTTAAGTATTTTGTAAATCTATATTTCTTTTTAAGAACCTTATTAAAGTGTTCTTTATTGTAAAGAGGATATTTTTGATGATCTGAATATTCCCCAAACCCAAAATATCCCTCAGTTGAAGAAAATTTATAATACCCCTCTGCCATTTCTATTATTTGTTTTTCTAACTTACTCTCCATCCAGTAGTCATCATCATCCAAAAGAGCAACATATTTACCATTTGCATTTTCAATTCCTATATTTATTAAAGGTTGTCTTGAACCAGTCCATCTTGGAAGTGTGTTTCTTCGAATATTTATTTGTTTAACTTTTTTTCCAAAAGAATGTTTATAATATCTTTCATCAGTAGATTCATCGTTAATTAAAATTATTTCAAAATCATCCATTGTTTGATTTAAAACACTATTTATAGCATTTGATAAATAATCAAATCTATTGTAACTATGTATAACTACTGTAACTAATTTTCTCATAATTTAGGTCTTACTTTTTATTGTGTATAGGTCTGTTTTAAATAGTAAATATGAATTTATAAAGTAAAAAAATAACCTCCAGCCATCTTTAAATCTTGATATATTTGTTGAACCATATTTTCTAGCTCTATAATGAACTGGTAGCTCAACAATTCTCTGTGCTGAGTAAGCTGAGGAGAATATCAAGTCAAAATCACAAAATGGGTCAGAAAAATACATGCTCTTTTGCCACTTTGTTATGAATTCCATATTTGATTTTTTAAAAACTTTTGTACCACATAATGAGTCAGATAATTGAACAGATATTAATTTTGAAATTAAAAACTGAAAAATCCTATTACCAAGTTTGTTTAAGGACTGCATTGATCCTTTTTCCATTTGATAAATTAATCTTGTACCATTGACAAAATCTGCATTTCCATATTCTATAATCTCAAAAAAATCAGTAAGTGTTTCTGGATCAACGCTTAGATCAGAGTCTAGAATGGCAATTAAGTCATTGCTACTTGCCTCAACACCCTCCCATACTGCATTCGCTTTGCCATTTTTTGATTGTTTTATAACTTTTATATTCAAAGAACTAAGTTGCTCTTTAATCTCTAAAGATTTTTCCAGTGTATTGTCTCTAGAATCTCCACAAACAATAACCAGCTCATAGTCTTCATTAAAAGATGGTATTCTTCTAATTACTTCATCCAGGTTTCCTTCTTCATTTTTAGCTGGAATAATTATAGATTTTGTTAAAGTGTTTTTTGTTTCTGATAATTTTGAATAAATTAGATAATTTCTCATTCCTAAATTTATAAATGGTAAAAATAAATAGCAAATAAAGTTAATTAAAGATCCTAGTCCAAATAATCTAAATGGAATATAGAGCCTATTGTATTTTTTAATTCTTTGAAAGTTAGAAGCTTTTAAAATAGCTTCAATCTTTTCTGGTTTGATGTAAGACTTTACATCTGTTTTATCTTTTATGCCTAATTTTTCTATGAATTTAATCAAAAAGTGCCAAGGTGGATTAATGCTTGAAAGAATTAAATATCCATCATCTTTAAGATGGTATTTGATGTTTTTTAAAGTATTGTATATATCATCGCTTAATTCAAAAATATCAGTCAATACTATTAAATCAAAATTGTTGCCGTCTGATTTACGATTTAAAGCTTCATTAACTGTTTCCCCTTCTTGAAGTTTTATAATATTATTGAACATTTTATGCGGTATATTTGAATTAAAGTTAACAATATTTGCATAATTTGAATCACTCTTAATGTACTTTAAAATTTCTTTCTTGTGACTTTTGTAAAAATACTTAGAGGTTAAATTCATGATTATGTCTCATTTTATTGAATATATTTCTATTGTAAATACTTCTCTTTTTCATTATCTTGGTGCCTTAATATTCCAAAAATTAAATGTGTACGAGGGGTATATTTCGAAATTTTTAATTTATGAATAATCACAGATAATATAGCTTGGTCTTGACGATGGTTAAGCCTTGAGCTGCCTTTAGGTGCTATTGTTGATTCATCAATACAACTTTGATACCAAAGGTTAAGTAAATCTTTCACCTTATCAGAATTTTTGGCAAATCCCACAATACCGCCACTTATGTTTCTTTTTTTTAATAAGTAAGTGGGCATATTAAGTTTTCTTAATGTTCCTTCATGAGTCCAACGTTCAATGTTGTCAGAACTCTGCGGAGAATAAAATCCATTTTTTCTTATGATTGTTTTTATTAAATTTAACTCCTTAGTTATTAGGCAACCTGCATCTAGCCAAATTACATTTTTTTCTGTTTCATTAAATTCATTGTATATTGATATAGGTTTCCAAGCATAGGCACCCAATTTACCAAAATCGTCTCTTCTACTAACAAAACTAGGATATTCTTCAAATTTAAATTCTTTAATTTGATAATTAAAATTTGTTTCAAGATATTGTATTTCGTTTTTACTCATGCCCAAATTAATAATTACTACCTCTGTATTAGGTTCATAAGCAATTAAAGTTTTTAATAAATTTACTAAGCTATTGAAATGAGTTGAATCAGACCCAGTAAGAATTAAAAAATCTTCATCGTTCAGAAACTTTTTTGCTGAAAAATAAATTAATAAGTAAATATCGTTTAATATTTTAAAAAATTCAACAAAATATTTTTTAAATAAAGCCATTTTGAACTGATAATTTATATATTTTTTCGATTACTTCTTTGTATTGACTGTATGGTATTGGCATGTGGTAGTCAGAATACTCTACATTTTTATTTTCCAAATTATAAATAACACTTTCAATCTCATCTCTGTCAATTCTATTAAAATGGAGATACTGGTCATTAAAATAAATAACTCTATTTGGATATTTTTTATCAAACTTTTCAATAAATTTTTTTAATTTTAGTTGATCTGTATACCAATTCTCATGTCCTTTTCGGTAGTTTAACGGGTACCAATTTATTAATTTTTTTACAATATCATTTTCATTTTTAATATTGAAAATTTCACTCCATGTAGTTCCCCTTGCCAAGGTCCAACAAATAGGTATCATTGTTTTAGTTATAAAACCCCATCTGTAAACAACAAACATGTGATCAGGGATATCCATAACATTTTCAACAAAATATTTTTTTGATAGTGGTAAGTCATCAATATCAGCAGTTATACAGTTTTCATCAGGAAAAAGTGAAGGAGCTAATATTCTAATATTTTGCGCTACAAAGACTGGGTCTACATCTTTAACATAAAAATTAACTACTTCACCAGAAAATTTAATTTTTTCTTTTCCCGTATATATTAGAGTTGGTTTTACACCAAGTCGTTCCCATGCTTCAGAAACAATTGGCCAAAAGTCTAAGTAGTTTTGATTTTCATTCGATGCTAATATTACTCTATCTATTTTCATAAAATCTTTTTTTTCATCCTACAAATTTTCAACTTTCTTTTTTATAATCAAATTAAATTGATACTTTTTTTAACTTTTAGTATGTAATATTTCATTATTTTTAACTTACTATTTAAAAAAGTTTTGAAATGAGATTTCAATTTAAAATATTTTGAAATAAAGTAAGGTTCGTTAATTGAAATTTTTAACGATGATTTAACCTGATCATTTTTTACATATTTTTCCCAATAAGAAATTTCAAGTTTTTCTAAACTAAATTTTTCATCTTTTATAGAGTTCATATATTCTTTTAAATTATGTTCATTGATGTCTCTAAAATCATCAACAAAAAATATTGGAAGATCTTCTAAATTACTAAATGTCAAATGTCTTTTAACTATCGGTATGCTTCCTAAAAAAAGTGTTTCCCATATTCTATGAGAATCAACACCATTCCCCCATGGACACAATACAAATCCGGATTTTTTTATTTTATTTGAATAATCTTCAATGCTTAATGTTTTATTTTCTATGTCAGCCCATATGAATTTCTTAAAATAATCTTTAATCCAAGTTCGTTCACTCCTGTTAGTTGATTCAGTAAAGTTGATATATACATTTGTGTTATGTTTAAAATATTCGAAATTATTTCCTTTTATTTTTATTGAAGTTATATTTTTTTTGGATGAATATTCGTTAGCAATGCCTAACGGTAGAGAATTTAGTTTATCTTTTTTATAATCAACATTTAATGCATACCAATTATCTATACATTTAGGTTTTTTTTTATATAATTTTTTGTTAATCATGGTGTCGGATTGATGGGTAATTAATGTTAATTGAAATTCTTTGTCTAAATTTCTAATTAAATAAAATAAATTTAATAAATTTCCAGTGTGAGTAAAAATAACATCTCCAGAATTTATTGAAAAATTAGATTGTTTATAAAATACTACATTTTTATCTTCAACCAATATTTCTGGTTTATTTAAATTTAAATTATCAAATTGTTGTCTAGAAATCACTTCGGAATATACTAAATCTGAAAATCTTGCTATATCGTAACTAGAAAACATTAAACTCTATAACTAGCTTAACTTGATTTGTAGTCAACTATATATAATTTTACTAGATTAAATTAGAAAAATTAATAATGAAATTAAAAAGAGATAATATAGACTAAGAAAATACAAAAGTATGTCAAAAAATATACAATCTTCATACAAACTGAATAATTTCGATTCTATTTTTAAAATTATTTGTGAAAATGTAAAACCAAAAAGTTTACTTGAAATAGGGATTTTAGACGGATATTCACTTAATTCATTTGTCAGAAACACTTCTGATGAAACTGAAATCATAGCAATTGATTTATTTGATGAATATGAATATAAAAATTCAAACTATGAGTTTATAAACAATTCGTTTAATAAATATAAAAATGTTGAAATTTTACATGGAGATTTTTTTAATTATTATAAAAAATCAGGTAATTTTGACATAATCCATATTGACATTTCTAATGATGCTGATGTTTATAAATTCTCAATTGAAAATTACTTTCCTAAAGCAAATAAACTTTTACTACTAGAAGGAGGCTCCAAAGAAAGGGACAATGTTCTCTGGATGAAGAAATACAAAAAACCTAAAATAAATAAATTTCTTAATGAAATAAAGAAAGATTATAATTTTCAAACTATTGATTTATTTCCCTCGTTAACAATCTTTTATAAAGATTATGATAAAAAAATTGAACTAGTATGAAAACTCTTCTTCTTCTAAATTCATCAATGGTTGTAAAAAAACCATATTTCTCTAGGGATTATATAAAAATTGAATATGGAAATAAAAGAATAAATTCTTATGTCGATGGATTTATCAATTTACAAAAATTAGAGATATACAAAATGTTTGATGAAACAATATTAATTGACAATACTATATCCTCTGCAAAAAATGTTCCTGATCAAATTACCAAGTTACTACCTAAAAATACAATTTTTTTGGTAAACAAAAATAACACATTGGGTAGAACAAACAAAGGTGCTGGAATGTTAAAAAGTCTTGAAAAAAATGTTTCATTTTTCAAAGATTATGATTTTATTTTTTATTTTGAACCAAGATTAATCTTAAAATCTTCTGAATTTATAAAGCAATTTTTTGAAAATAGGATAAATTCCTTTTCTATGGAAAGTAGTAAAAGAGTTAAAACAGGATATTTTGGTTCAACATCTAATGATCTAATTGAATTTATAAACAGTTATAAAGCTGATGATTTAGTTGAAAAGAATTTACATATAGAGTTATTGATGTACGAATTTTACGAAAAAAAGAATACAAATTTTTATACAACTTCTATTTCACTTTGGAAAAATTATTTATCAGGAATTTATGAGGAGTATTAATTAATAAACTACTTTAATCTTATAAAATTGTTAAGATTCAATATATGTCAAAGAAAGTTCTTGTAACTGGTGGAGCTGGATTTATAGGCCACATTCTTATTAAATATTTAATAGACAATACAGATTGGGAAATTACTAGCTTGGACAGACTTGATTATTCTGGCAACCTAAACAGATTTGACCATATGTTCAGAGACTACGATGATAAAACAAAGTCTAGATTAAAGATAATTTATCATGATCTTAAATCAGAGATTAGTAACCTAATTGAAAGCCAAATAAGAGATGTGGAAATTATTTATCATTTAGCAGCATCATCTCATGTTGATAGATCAATCACCGACCCTTTAACCTTTGTAAAAGATAACGTTTTAGCTACGGCAAATATTCTCAACTATGCCAGATATATGGATAAATTAGAGTTAATGGTCTATTTCAGCACTGACGAGGTTTTTGGACCTGCTAAACCTGGTCAATCTTTTAAGGAATGGGATAGATATAATAGCACGAATCCTTATAGCGCAGCAAAAGCTGGTGGTGAAGAGCTGGCAATAGCATTTGAAAATACCTATGAATTACCTATAGCTATTACGCACTGTATGAATGTTTACGGCGAAAGACAGCATCCTGAAAAATATATACCAAACACATTGTGGAAATTAAAAAATAATAAAAAAATAACAATCCATGCAAATAAAGATAGGTCAAAACCTGGTAGTAGGCACTACTTGTATTCAGAAGATGTTGCTAGTTCGGTTCTTTTTATAACAAACAATTTTGATAAATTAAAATCTACACAACACACAAGTGAAATAGGTCCAAAATGTCTTAAAGTAAATATTCCTGGAACAAAAGAATTAGATAATTTAGAGGTTGCAAAGTTAATAGCTGAATACTCAGGATTTAAGTTAGATTATGAACTTGTAGATTTCCATTCATCTAGGCCTGGACATGATTTGCGATATGCTATTGACGGAGAGTTTATTACAAGTGCAGGGTGGAGTCCAAAATATACTGTTGAAGATAGCTTAGAAAAACTCGTTAAATGGTATTTGGAAAATCCAGAATGGCTTGAGTTTTAAACCCATCCTTCCTTTATTGAATTAACAATATATTCTCTTTCAGACTCCCCAACCCACCAACCTACTGGTATGCACACCATTTCATCAATAAATGACTCTAATAGTGGCAAATCGGTCTGATAAGATTTTGTAGCTGTATGTTTATCATTTCTTTCATGAACCCTACTTACAATTATGTTTTTATTTTTCATATGTTCCATAAAACCATCTCTGTTTTTAACTTTTATTGTGTATATCCAAAAAGGAACTTCAAACTCATTAGAGTAATTCATTAACTCGACATTTTGTACATTTTTTAGATTAGCGTTATAGTAATCACCATTACTTTTATGAATTTTTAACAAATTTTTTGTCACAGGTTCAAAATTTATTCTACCTATATATGCGTTGACGTCATTCATATGAAATTTGAAACCAACATTTAAAATATCGGATTCACATCTAAAATCTTTTCTGTTTTCTTCTCTGTCTATTCCATACCACCTAAGTAGCTTTGCCCTATCTACATCTTCTTTAAAGTTAAAGTTCACACACCCTCCATCAACTGAGGTTAAGTGTTTAATTGCTTGAAAGCTAAAAGAACTTATATTACCAGTATTGCCAATCATTTCTTTTTTCGTTCTGGTGCCAAAAGCATGAGCAGCATCTTCTATTATTAAAAATTTAAATCCGTGTTTTTTTTGAAAATTGTCTTGAATTTCTCTTAATCTAATAAGATCTACCGGATACCCACCCCAATGTACTACGAGTACAGCTTTTGTATTTTTATTTAACTTGTTTTCTAAATCGTTTAAATCCATGTTGCAATTTTCTGGATTTACATCAACCCACTTTAAATTAATTTGATTTAATATAATTGGCCAATTTGTAGCTGTACAAGTTAATGGAGTTGTTAAGACATGGTCTTCCGAGGATTCAATTTTTATCCTGTCTTCACCCAGCCCATATTCTTTAAGCATATGAAATATTAAATGCAAACCAGACGTTGCAGAGTTAGTTGTAACAACCTTGTCGTTATTAAAGTATTTTTTTAAAACTTCTTCAAATTTTTCTACTTCAGGACCCTGAGTTATATATCCGCTTGATAACACATTTGATACAGTGTTTGAGGCTTCTTCGCTCATAAATACTTTAAATAAAGGTATTGTTTCAGTTTGGTTCACAAAATAATTATATCTCAGATAAATTATATAATGTAAATCTAATGCAGTAGTTCTTCAAAAGATTCTTTCATTGTTTTTTCACTCAGCATATTGTTTATGTGAAGTTTTAAGTTTTTATTGATTTGAACAAGTAAGGTTTTTTCCTCAAAAATTTTTAATTTATCAGCCAAATCAACGTAGTCAAACTGATTAAATTTTAATTTGTAGTCATTAGGAAAAAATTCTCCCATGCCTCCAAAATCAGGAAAAAGTGAAGGGATTCCACATATAGATGCTTCACAAAGTAATCTTGGTTGGCCTTCATACATTTTTGTTGCCGTTACAACTCCCCGTGATTCTCTAATTATTTCAAGAGTAGTTTCGTGTGTTTGGGGTCCTAAAAATTCTATTGATGGGTACTTATATTTTTTTGACAACTCCAACAATAAAGGTCCTTGTCCTATTATTTTCAATGACAAGTTTTCAATACCTGACTCGATCCAAGCTTTGATTAATTCTTCAATTCCTTTGTCTTGACTTATTCTTCCAGCATAAACAATACATTCAGAATCTTGATTATATTTGTTTTCAGATAAATTTTTAATTGGATTTCTATATATATTGATTTTATTAGAATCAAATCCCAAACCTTCTAAATACTTTTTATGAAAATCTGTCATCACAATCAAGTTTATTTTGGAGTTTTTTATTAAACTAAAATATCTTTTTCCATAAATAATTCCAAAAAAAGATTTTATGTAAGAGTTTTCATAATATTTATTAAATCTTCTCTCAGCTAAATGTAGATTGCATTTAAAGCAATATTTACCATCTTTTATATGATTTTTAATTTTGAAAAAATTAGTACAATAATATCTAAAATTGTGCACTTTTATATGAGTTTTAACTTTTCTTTTATTTAAAATTTTAAAAATACCTAAATTTGCTTTAAACCATGTGTTGTGAACATAAGCTATATCTGGAGAAAATTCATCTAAAGCTTTACTAAGAACTCTATTAGATTTATAGTTTGAATTTGTAAGAAATGATAGAAAATCGAAAATATTTAACTTTTCACGATTGCTATATTCAATGTACTTTACATCATAAAAACGATTAAGAAATTCAACCTCGTCAATAATATTTGTATCCTCCCCTCCTTTTTCTTTGTAAAGGGTGTTGATTACAAGTATTTTTTTCATGATAATTTAGTTTAAATCTATTACTTAGGTAGTTAATCTTATTTAATTTTAAAATAGATGTTAAATTAGCCTATGGAAAAAAACTACAGTATTTCAGTCATAGTTCCTTTTTTTAATGAGGAAAATTATTTAGAAGAATCTGTAAATAGATTAATAGAAGTAGGTGTGTTTAAAGAGATTATTCTAGTTGATAATAAATCAACTGATAAGAGTAGCTTAATTGCTAATTCTTTTATTAAATCTAACCAAAATATAGTTTTAATAAATGCATTTGAAAAGAGTGGGAAGGGATATGCTGTTTCAGAAGGGTTAAAGTATGCAACGAGTACACACTTAATTATTCATGATGCTGATTTAGAGTACTTTCCTGAAGACATATCAGATATGTTTAAACTTACACAAAAGTATCCAAATGATTTAATTTTAGGATCTAGGGTTATTGGAGATAAAGTTAGGCTTAATAAATATTATTACACTCGTTTCTTTAATAGACTGTTTTCATTATTTTTTTCACTTATCAATTTTTACAAAGTAACTGATATATCAAGTTGTTATCAAATTAATAAATTAAGTAATTTGATTGATATGGAATTAAGCGAGAATGGATTTGCAATTGAGGTAGAAATTTTATCAAAAAATCTGAGAATGAATAATCAAATAATAGAAATACCAATTAAATATCAAGCTCGAAGTTACAGTGAAGGGAAAAAAATAAAAGTATATGATGCAGCGATTATATTTATTAAAATTTTAAATTACTCAAGATTAAATTTCTTTTTTAAGTAAATTAATATTTATTAAAAGTGAGTAAAACAGTAATAAAAATAAATTTAATGCATATCTATAAGATGACTCAATTCCAAAATCTTTCCACCAGACAATATAAAGTAAAAATATTAAAACAAAATTTATAATAATAGCGATTAAAGACACATTTAGAGTAAATGAATCAGTAGTGTTGGTTTTTAATAAAAGTCTTAAAATGTTGACTGCAAAAAAAATGAATAGAATATAAATAAATGGCTTATCTATTAAAAGTTGTGTAACTACTTTATTTACATTACCAACAGCTAAATTATCGAAAGTTAAAATATCAAACAATAATTCTTTAATACTTGTTCCCCTAAGTAGTTCAAATTCTTTGGAGTCAGGTATATAGACATTTTTATAAATATAATGAATAAAATATGGTATCAATCCAAATAATAATCTTGAATTTTTAAATTGAATTAACAAATAAATTAATAAAACAAGTGAGATAGTTGATACAAACTGTTTTGTAAAAAATAAAAAACTAAATAAGAAAAAATAGAGGTAAGGATTTAAATTAAATTTTTCGAAAATATGAACTTTTATATTTAATAAAAATATTGCAAAAATAAATCCAACTAAACCCTCCAACATTAAAGAGTCAAAAAATAAATACGTAAGCCAATCACTATTCAAAAGAAATGAAACTAATGTTACAGATGCAATTATTTTTTCTTGTTTTGATAGATTTAAATCATAAATTACAAAAACTGCGAAGATAATTATTAAGTTTGAGTTTAATCTAACAAAACTAAAGTCAAAAAAATAAAAATTTAAATTGAATAAAAGTGATTGCACATAGCTTATAGCAAGGGTTTGGCCTTCAATTATATTATTAGTAAAAGCAATGTAAAAATTTTCTGTTGAAATAAGATTTGCTAACTTATACCACTGTAAGGGAACATCCGTATTTAGCTCTCTATATCCTGAAAGGTTGGACAGTTCAATGTAATATCGATTATTAAAAAATAAAGAGCCAACATAAAAAGCTATAACTTTTATTATTTCAACCTTTTTTTCTAATTTGTAGGTTAAAAAACATAACCAAAGAATAAAAACAAAAACAAGAGTCGATTTAAATGAGATTTCTTTTAAAAAAGGTAAAAATATTAGATTAAAAATGTAAAAACTTGTTAAAAAAAATACCAGTGACAAAGATATGGAGTGTAGTTTTAAAACTTTATTAATTACCCTTGATACTTGATAGTAAAACAATGAACTAATAAGAATTGCCAAAATAATTATCTTATTACCAAATAAGTAATTCAAAAAGTCATTTTCTCCACTAAATAAGTTTGATATGGAGTTAACTAGTAACGGACTGAAAATAATAATTAGTAAATTTTTCTTTATTAGGCTCTTCATTAATTATCTATTTTTTCCAATGTTTATTTGTGTTTTTTAATGAGTTGTTTTGTAATTCTTGTATTGTTGTCATGTTTCCAGTAGCTATAGGTATTTATTCCATCTACTTCTCCGGGTAACTCTTTGAATAAACCTTTTTCAAATATAAAAAACAAATTCATAATGGCTTGTTCATTTGTTCTTGTGTATGGATATTTTTTCACTAACTTTATAATCTCTTCTTTTGTTTCTGTTTCAATTATTTGGGTATCATAAAAAATCATTCCTGTTTGAAAGTAATTTTTTATTGACAAATCATAAGATTTTTTCAAATTTAAAAAGTCTTTGTGTGTATTGTCAAACTGTCCTTCGAGATCCCAATGCTCTCCATCGCTGTAGTCTCTATTTGCAAATAGACACCCCATGGGTTTTATTTTAAAAATTGGATTTATGTTTTTATGAATTGTCATGTTGATATCAATATAAAAAATATAATCCCATTTTTTTAAAATTGGATCAAAAAGATGTAGCTTATGCCATTGAAAATTTTTATGTATATGTCTATTTGGTTGTCCTAAAGTGTTTATTTCTTTGAGTGATTTGTCTGTTTTTCTATCAAATTTTATTCTCTTAAATTTTAAATACTTAACATTTTTCTTATTACTAAGTTTTATGAGAAATGTTGGAGTGTACTTAGAAGTTAATATTACAATGTCTCCTTTATACCCACCCTCACTTCTTACTTGATTAATAAACCTGCTTAAATTACGTTTTAAATATAAATAATTGCCCACCACGCAAATCGCTAAGTTTTCGTTTTTTTTCATATCAATCTCCAAATGAAAAAATAAAATTCTTAATAAATCTAAATGGTGATTTGATTCTAAAAATTTTTAATGTAAAAACTAATTTAAAGAAATGCTTCAAAGAATCTTTTTTATACCTGTGAACAATGTGATAATTGTTATCAAAAAGCTTTCGGTACGTAATTTGATAAAAGCTTTCATTGTAAAACAAAAAACCTTTCACAGTCCAAGGTTTATTTTTACCCCAAAAGTGGTAAAAAATTGCTTCCTCTTTAACCTGAGAAATAGGTAAGTAAATATCTGTAAAGTTTAATTGGAGAGGCAACTCATTATACATTCCATTCAAGTATGAATTCAAAATATCTTGATCATACCACATTACCCTATCTCCTAGATAATTCATCCAGTTAGTTAGGTTTTCAGTAAAATTTTTTTCAACCCATCTTTGGAAATTGATAAATGTAACGCCTGCATTAAAATACTTGTTGTTGGTGAGCTCGAGCCTTTTAGCAGTTTCGCTATTATCTTTTTCAAAATGTTCAGTCCTAGCAGAAATAACAAATTCAGAGTTATTCAATATTTCAAACGTGTTTTTAAAAATCTTATCATAATTATTTATGCAAATGATATCTGGATCTATATACATTATATTTTTAATACTCTTTGGAAGATAATCTCCTAAAAACAACCTATAGTATGTTGCTTCCGTCATATGAGATTCATCAAAATTTGGGAATGTAACATCTTTTCTTTTCTTGAATTTATAAAAATTTAAAGATTCAAGATTTTTATGGTTGATTATTTTTAGCGATATGTTTTTATAGTTGTCAGGATCTTCATGAATGATGTGAAAATTAATTTTGTTATTTGTATTTTCAAGAAGAGAGTAAATTGTAACTTGTCCTTGAATATTGTAATTAGAATCATAACAAAGGAGAATATTAATTTTTTCCATTTTTCACCAAGTTATTAAGCATGTTTTTTTCTTCATTAATAATTTTTGATAATGAATACTCATCATTTACTGTTTTAACTGCATTCATTGAAATAGATTCTAACTCTTCCTTTTTAAAATTTGAATTATTTATTACTTGATTTAATACATCATTAAGCGAGCCTCTGTGTAAATCAAATAAAAAGCCGTTAACTCTGTGGTTGATTATTTCATTATGGTTTTTAATATTGCTTGCAAAAATAATACATCCAGCAGACATTGCCTCTAACAAAGCTTTTGGATTTCCTTCGTAATGAGAAGGTAAAACAAAATATTTTATATTTTTAAGGCTATTAATTAACTCACTGTTTGAAATGCTATCAATAATCTCTAAATTAACATTTAAACTTTTTGATAGATTTAAAAGCTCTTCTCTTTTACTTCCACTTCCATAAATTACCAGAGGGATATCTTGCCCAGATAGTTCTTTAACTAAAAATTCATAATTTTTTTGATATTCAAGCCTACCAATAGAAATCAACTTTTCATTACGACTTACTGTATTAATACTTTGACTATCTTCGACCCAATTTCTTAAAATTTTTAATTTTTTTCTTTTAAAATTAAAAGATTTCAAAAGAAAATCGTAATCCGCCCTACTAGTGACTGAATACAAATCCGCAGAATTTAGACCAAAAAAGGTAAGCAGCATATAGAGCATTTGTTTTACATAGCTTTTTTTTTCAGCTTTACTAAAAAAATACATATCATAACCTGTCCTGATAAAAAATTTACTTCCAGTAATTTTTTTAAAAATAAAACTAACCCATGAACCTAATAGTTGATTCTGCTTTGTAATATGTATATCTTCATTTATAATATTTTTAATTTTTCTTGGAAATGTTAATGAATTTAAAAAATTTAATACTTTACTGTCAAAATGTTTTTTATATTTATATAAAGGGATAATTTCTGAACCCGAAAATAAATCAGAGTATTGTAGATCGTTTTCATTTCCGTATGTAATTATAAAAAATTTATATCCCAAATTTTTGCTCATCAAATTAAAATATTTTACTTCTCTTTCCAAAGCAGAAGATTCATTCCATGTTTCAAGGGAATATCCGTAGGTTAAAAAATAAACTATATTCAAACTATTGTTATTTTAATTAGAAAAAACAAATAAATTACTAACATTTATTATAAGAATAGTGAACAGAAAAAAGGTACTTATATTTGGAGGCAATGGCTTAGTTGGCTCATCTTCAAGCAGGATTTTTTCTGAGTCTGACAATTATGAAGTATTTTCCTCAACAAGAAAAGATACTGATTTGTTCAATTTTAAAGACACACAAAAAACAATTACTGCTTTCAATCCAGATATCATAATTAACTGTGCTGCAAAAGTTGGGGGTATTCTTGCTAATAACAATCTTCGAACAGAATTTATTTTAGAAAACTTAAAAATAAATATTAATATTTTTGAAGCCTGCATAAATAATCCAAATATTACAATCATTAATCTCGGTAGTAGCTGTATATATCCTCTTAATGCTCCAAACCCTATAAAAGAATCTAATTTTATGGAAGGAAAGCTTGAAGAAACTAACTCTCCTTACGCAATGGCAAAATTGTCTGCAATTGAAATAGGTAGATCGTTAAATAAACAATATGGGCACAAAGTCTTGAACTTAATGCCAACAAATTTATACGGCCCTAATGACAATTTTGATGAAAGTTCAAGTCATGTAATACCTGGCTTGATTAGAAGGATGTATAGTGCAAAATTAGAAGGAGCTAGTGTTTTTAATGTTTGGGGCGATGGTACCCCTTTGAGAGAATTTTTATATGTTGATGATCTTTCAAATGCAATAAAATTTGTAATAGAAAATGATATAAATGAAGATTTACTTAATATAGGCTTTGGTGAGGAAATAAGTATCAAAGAACTGGCTTTAAAAATAAAAAAGATAATTAACTTTACTGGAGATATCGAGTTTGATAAAACAAAACCTAACGGTAATCCAAGAAAATTATTAGACTCTACTCTTATTCGAAATTATGGTTGGCAACCTGAATTTTCACTTGATAAAGGTTTAGAACTATCATTCAATTGGTTTACACAAAATTTAAGCTGAATGTTCCCACGTTGGTGTTAGTAAATTGTTTTTAATGAGCGTTTTTTCTTGTTCTGCAAGTTTTAAATCATGTTCAATCATTATCTTAACTAATTCTGCAAATGAAGTCTCCGGTTTCCAACCTAACTCTTTTTTAGCTTTAGAGTAATCTCCCAATAAGTGATTCACTTCATTAGGTCTTTGATACTTTTCAGAAATTAATACATATTCTTCATAATCTAAATCAATTAGGTTAAAAGCTATCTCTAAAAATTCCCTAACACTGTGTGATTCACCGGTCGCCAATACCCAATCATCAGCTGTATGGTGATTCATCATCATCCACATTCCTTTTACGTAATCTCCTGCAAATCCCCAATCCCTAAAAGCATCTAAATTTCCAAGAGTTATTTTTGTTTGTAAACCATGATATATTCTGCCAACTGCTCTTGTTATTTTTCTTGTTACAAACGTTTCTCCCCTTTGAGGAGATTCATGATTAAATAAAATTCCGTTGACTCCAAATATATCATAAGACTCTCTGTAGATCTTATTAATTTGATGTGCAAAAACTTTAGAAGCGGCATAGGGGCTTTTTGGTATAAATTTTGAATTCTCATCTAATTTTTGTGAGTCAATACCACCAAACATCTCGGAAGACGAAGCTTGATAAAACTTTATATCTTTATCTGAATTTTTTACAGCTTCAAGTATAGATAGTGGACCCAAAGTTCCGGTCTGAGTGGAAAAAACTGGATTTTTAAACGATACCGCTACGTGTGATTGGGCTGCTAAATTATAAATCTCATCAGGTTGAATCTTTTGAATTAATTGATTGAGTGATGAGGGGTCCAACAAATCTGAGTAATGAAGAAAAAAACTTTCTTTATCTTTATAACTTGAAATAAGTGGGTCTATTCTCGAGGTGTTTATTGTTGAAGATCTTCTTAGAGTGCCGTGTACAATATAGTCTTTTTCTAGCAACAATTTAGCAAGATAATAACCATCTTGACCTGACACTCCTGTGATAAATGCTGTTTTTTTCATAATAGTTAACTATATTCCTGTTTTGTAAATCAGAATCTATTCTTTAGATAGTTTATATGCAAGAACTGTAAAGAACAAGAAGGGAAACCTAACAGTTTCCATACTTGAATCAAAAAATGAGACAAACAAAACAGAAATAATAAAAGCTACTGTTAAATAACCTTCTCTAAAATTTATTATTCGACTTAATAAAAGCGAATAAAGTAATAAGTATAAAAGTAAATGAATAATGCCACCTCTTGCAAGAATATTTATAAAGTAATTGTGTACGTGTATGTTTGTTCCATCAAGTCCGGCTCTATCTACTCGCTCCATAGCTGGAATTGATCCAGAATATCCATATCCAAATGCCAACTGGTTTGTATTATTTAAGTCTTGAATGACGTCTTGCCAAATTTGTAATCGCCAATTTAAATTTCCATCTCCAGAGTTAATTCTATTATTTTCAATATAAAAATAAGGTTTTTGTACTTCAGGATATCTTTTAGAAACTAATGTCATTTCTAAACTTTCCACTGCCACCTCGGTGTTTATTTTTTGGAAATCTATCTCTGTCCAATCAAGATAAACTGACGAGAGGGTAAGTGGAATGACAAAAGCTGGTAGTGAAATCAAAAATAACAATTTGTTTCTTAAAAATGATTTTCTATATTTAATAATACAAAATATCAACAAAACAAAACATCCTATTGAGGCTCCTCTGCTTGAAAACACAATTAAAGGAATTAAAACTCCTGAGATTGCAAAAGTAAAAAAATAAATAAAATTATTATATTTTATTCTTTCAAAAAATAACAAACAATAGATAGCGTAGGCCATAAAAAGGTCTGATCCTTTTAAAAGTCTAAATTTATCTGAATATTGATTAAACAAATCAACTAAAAGATTGGGAAAGTTAACAGAAGTAAGAATATACGTAAGAGGTAAAACAAAAATCATACCAATTAAAAAAAGATTGGAATCAAAAATCTTTATTCTTTTTAAAAAGATTAAGATAAATAAAAAGCCCAGTGACCAAATATAAGAGCTTGACCTAAATACCTGAGGATTTATAAAGTTACTCATACCGCCATTTATATAATTCACAATGAAAAAATGTAATAGGATAATTTTTATTATTAAGCTTGCATTTTTTCCAACTAAGGAGATTATTGACTTACTTTTAAAAAGTACAAAATAAAAAAACAACAACATGGCTGTTCCTATCATTAATTCACCGACTCTGAAGCTTAAAATTTGAATACCAGTAAAAGATCTTCCAAATAAAACCACGAGAAAAAAATAATAAATTAAAAAGCTTTCAAAAGTAAAGAAAGGTTTAAATCTTCCTAATTTAGAAAGTAATGGGTTCATAAGTTTATAAAACTTTAATTTTAAATTACTTATAAAACTTATCTGGTACTTTGTTGTTTCTGACACATTTTGCATAATAATCTTGTTCTATTATAAATTTACTAGATATATTATCTTTTATATTTAATTTATATAGAGGCTCTTTTAATGTTGTGTATTTATACCCGCGAGCAATCAATTCAGAAAAGAGTTTATAATCTTGAGCATAATAGAATCTCTCGTCATAGCTTCCTATCTCTTTCAATATATCTTTTTTAATAAGCAGGGTTCCATGAATAAAGGGGTTCTTAAAATTCATAAGAAGGGATATTGGAAAATAAAAAGATAAACCCGGTATTAATCTTTCTTTCCCAATTATGGTTGCCCTTGAAGTAATAAAATCTAAGTTCATGTCTTCTAAAGCCCGTACTTGCGTTTCAATTCTATGACTAAGACTAAAATCATCATCATCTTGTCTTGCAACATAAGTTCCAAGTGACTCGTTAATTAAACTATTCAATGATTTTGTTAACCCAAGATTTTTATCATTTTTAATAACCTTTATGCGAGAATCGAAATCTTCATAGTTTTTTAATATTTTTAGAGTATTGTCAATAGATCCATCATCACATAACAATAATTCTATATCTTTGTATGTTTGGCTAAGAATGCTTTCAATTGACTTACTAACGGTTTCTTGTGAATTGTAACAAGACATTATTATAGAAACTTTCATAGAACCATAATATTATTAGTTTTTAATTGTTTTAATATAAAAAAAATATAAAAACAACTGGCTGTAGAATATTTTTATGGTGGCTAATAAAAATTTACAAAATATCATTCTTTTTTTAATTTTTTTAATTTCATTATTGTGGTTAAAACAAACAAATTTTTTATTTTATAACTCAGTCGAAAGTCCGGATTTTGCAGAATATCTTGTTTATTTCAATCATTTTGCTAATCCTGATTTTGTAACTGAAAGAGAACATGGTCTGATGTACTATTACCTTCACTATTTTAACTCTTTTTATCAATACAATTCCATATCTTATTCTGAAGTATTTATGCACAAGTCAATTCAAGAAGTAAATTTTTGGATTTACATTTATGGACTTTTAGGATATTTTTGTTTATTAAAACTATATAAATTTGAAAATTCAACTATTTTTATCACTTTTTTATTCTTAAACTTTTTTCCAATATCGATTGTTCTTAGATTAGTTTTAAAACCAGAAATATTGGCATTTTCTTTATTACCTTGGATATTATTTTGTATTGAAAACTACAAACTTAGAAAAGAGACTTTGTATTTATATTTATCAATACCGTTATTTGTCTCATGTATTACATTAAAAGGAAACATTTTAGGAATTATCTGTGTCTATTTGCTACTTACAAATTTAAATATTTTTTCAAAAATAAAAAAAATTCATATTTTTATTATTTTCTTGTTAACAACAACTTTGTTTTTAGCAGTTAGCTTTGAGAATTCTTCAGCCAATGAAAAGAATATCTTAGATGTTCAAAGCGGGGCGACAAAAAGAGATAACTATAATTACAAAGCTCCCTATAGCATTGTTTATAAAGTTAATATTTATAATTTAGTTACAAGTCCAATAAAACATTACCATGCAGGTTCTTTTATAGGAATAACCCTACTTGAAACTTCAGGTGACTATTTTGATCTTTACTGGGATAGTGATAGTAGCAATTATTCAAAGGGTAGAAAAGAAATTATTCGATTTGAAACTTCTAATGAAATTAAAAAGCCTAAGTTTGATAAGGTTTCAAATAGCTTAGTTGTTTACACACAAAAGGATACCGATCTTTATTTAAGAAGATCAGTTGGTTTAATTATTTCTATGATTTTCTACTTTTTATTATTTAAAACAATATTTAAGTATTCAGAATACAGAAAATATACAGCAGCATTTATAATAGGGGGCCTTCTTTTAGTTGTTCATTCTATAACAGGATTTCCTGTAAACAATTTTGATCCAAACGTAGGAGATACGTTTAAACCTCATTACTATTCTTTTTTATTTCTCTTGAGCACAATATTTTTTATTGCAAGCAACATTAAAGAAAATAAAAAATCAATTTTTTATATCATTATTTATATTTTTATTATGTTATTTTTACTAGGTTTTCCAAAGAAAGGAACTGAAGATTTGAATGTAAATATTTCAAAATTTATTGAATATTCCGAGTTTTGTAATCTTGAAAATAAAATTTATAAAAACAAGTATGACATAGAAAATGTTGACTGTTTAGATACTAAAGTGTCGCGAAACATGGTAAATTCTACAAATAAGTTTTTTGGGGATTCTTTTACAGTTAAGTTATGGAATATTTTATTAATTTTTTCAAGTATAGCTTCAAGTATTTTCATAACTATCCATAGGAGATATCTTAAACAATAATTTATTTTTATAATTTAAGATGCCAATAGTAAATAAATAGTAAATGGAGAATGGTGCAAAATAATTAACAAGATCATTTTTAAGACTATTAATAAGAATAAATAATAAAATTAATTTACCAAGAGTGGTTATCATTTTTTTATTTACCAAGTATTTATAAATTAAAAGAATAAACAGAGATATTAAACCTATGAAACCAAAATATACCAAAAAGGACAATATAGATGAGTGGGGCAGTAAAAATGTTTCAGTTTGAACAATTGGGGTTTCACCATAAACTTGTCCTAGGCTCATAGGCCCTGAACCCACCATTATTTCTAAATAAGTAGGATTATATCTTGCAAAAAATATTCCCCACCTTTGTGATCTATTTAAAAAGTAACCTATAAAACTAAAAAAACCAAAAAGACCTGATAGAAATCCCTGATTTCCATAATTAGAATTTATCCATCTTGTAAAACTTGAACTAATTTCTCCATAACTATATGAATTTGCATTAGTTGATATCCTTGTAGTGATAAAATCCAATTCATAAGTTAGATCATCTACCCCAACTAAATATATAAAAATTACTACACCAAAAAACGTCAACAAGCCTGCTGCTGTCTTTTTAAAGTGTTTGTTTTCTATAATAAGATAAATTGAAAATAGAAAAGCTAAGAACATCGCCGTTCTGTTATTTGAGAAGTAAATTCCAAAAAAAGAAGCTACTAATCCTAAAATTTCAACACTATTTAAAAGTTTTTTTCTTGTATAAGAGTAAATTATTAAAATAATACACAAACCATAAAACTCACCAATTGTTTCAGCACTAGCATAAAATCCGCGCCAGGATAGTTTTTCAGCCCATGTATTAAATTCAAAAGGATTGCTTCTAGTAATACCAAGTTTTTGTTGTCCAAAATAGTAATAATTCAGAAAATTTAGTAGTGGAACATTTGCACCAATATATCCTAAAATTAACAAAATAATACTTGTCATACTTGCATTTTTTATAAATTTTTCGAATTTAAATGTTTTAGATTTATTTTTAAATAAATACCAAATTCCGTTAATTAAAAGAATAAAATAAATGCACCAAAAAATAGTTGCTTTAAATTCATAAATACTACTTGTAAAGCCTCTAAATTTTCCAGGTTCAAAATAAAAACTCTGAGTAGAGTTCACAATCCAAATGACAGAAAAGAATAACATAACTCTATTGAATCTTCTCAGTGAATCATTATTTATTATTGCAATAATTCCATAAAAGATAAAGACCGAAGAGAATAATGTTATGTTTGTCCCAGATATTACTGATTGAAATAAAAATAGAAATGGTAAATAATTTAATATATTGTCAGTACGCTTTTCTGCTAAATCAATTAAATTTTGAATTATAAAAAAAAATAATATGTATATTAAAAATTTATAAAAAATTTCATCAAAATTAAAATTGTATAATTGTTTTTCGTAAAATCTACTTTCAGAATATATAGAAAAGTAAAATAAATATGTTGTTACAAAAATTCCAATATTTTTACTTAATAAGTTAATTTTATTTTCTTTTAAATGATCTGATTTATTTTTACTAATAAATTGGAAAAATACCAAAAAAACTAAACCTTGAAAAATAATGTTTATAAGAGTATTGGTTCCTATAGCTATATAAAAATTACTATCTATTACGGTTAAACCCGTGACCCTTCCGAAACAATTGATTGATGAAAAATTATTAAAGCGAAAATGATAGTGATTTTGATAAATAGAAACAGGGTTTGCTTTTATAAATTGAAAAACAGATACTTTACAGGGATTTATCTCATAAAAAGCTACATTCTCTTGACTTACTCTTTCAGCCGGTTGTTCAAAACTTGGACTTGTATTTAACCAAGGTAATATGAATAAAATAGCAACAATTCCAAACAAAACTAATTTTGTATTTGTATTTTTTAATTTCAACATATCAAATTACTTTGAACTTTTGCATCACAAACCTCAAACCAATCAATGCAATTACAAATATCAATAAATAATTTTGTAATGATACCTCTAAAGTTTGAATCCTAGTAAATTCCCAACCTCCTGTAACATAATGCTCACACTCAATAAAAGAATTTACAAATATAGTAGACCCTTCTGAGTTAAAGAGTTGTACACTGCCGTAATCTGAATCATTTACAAATACGTAGTTTGGATCACTGGCAATATCAGTTTTCACAAAACCATCTGGGTACGCTCCGCAAAAGCTTTCTACAACACTCATAAAACCTTTAATTTATATAAATTACTTATCTTTATTTGTTAAATTAGTCCTAAAATTAAGATAGTAAAAAAGTACAACTATTGTGAATTTAAAAAAATTAATAAAATATATATTAAGATTTCTAATTATACAAACTACATCAATATCATTTTCAATATGGTATTTTGACAACTTCTTAATATCAGACGATCTTGACAAATTTAATATATATCTAAACCTCATTGAGGATTGGAATAGATTTTTCCCATTTATTTCAGAATCACTAATAACAGTTGATACTTTTTTACTGCTTCAAATATTTATCTTTATATCACTAATATTTACAACAAAGTTTTATACATACGTAAACGAGCTTAAATTAACTTTGGATAAGAATTATGTTGGTGATTTTACAAGACTTTATCTTCTTTGGACTACATATATGTTTGCAACATTTTATTTTTTAAGATTTGATAATTTATCAAGAGGATCCTTGCTTATTTATACATTTTTTATTCCAAGTATCTTGTTTTTATTTCGAAATACTGAAATATTGTCGCATATACTGGGGAGATCGCCTTTAAAAGAAACTTTTATTTCTTTTAATTTAGATAATCAATCAAGTTTAAATAATTTACGAATTTTAAATTTTAGAAAAGAAATAGCTTCTTATAACTTAGACATTAGTACGGAGTACAAAAAAGTTATAAAATCAATAGATGAGCTTAACAAAAGAAACGAAATTAATTTAGTTGTAATAAACAATGGCTCAAATAATAAAATTCCAGAAGAATTAGAAACTTATTTAGTTAATCTAAATAAAAAAATATTGTTATTTTCTACAGAAAAATTATCATTTAACAATAAATTTCTTCATCGATCTGAAAATGTTGAAAATAACTATATTTATTACTTTAATAATGATATTCAATATGGATCTAAATTCATTATAAAGAGAATATTTGATATATTTATTGCGCTAGTAGCATTAATAATTTTTTTACCCGTTACAGTTGTTGTATCTCTTTCAATTATATTTAGAGATGGTCTTCCATTTATTATTAGACAAAAAAGAGTTGGCCTACACGGTAAAAAGTTTTTTATGTACAAGTTTCGAACAATGAAGAATAACTCACATAATCTAAGAAATGATTTGCAAGAATTAAATAAAAAAACAGGTCCTTTATTCAAATTAGATAATGACCCTAGAATTTTGCCTGGTTCTAAAACGTTAAGAAAATATAGTATCGATGAATTGCCACAACTAATTAATGTTATAAAAGGTGAAATGTCTATTGTAGGACCTCGACCACTATTCGAAGAAGACACAGTTTTGTTTGATGAAAATTACATGAGAAGATTAAATGTTCTTCCTGGTATGACTGGTTTATTACAAATTAATGATCGTAATACCGACGATTTTGATATTTGGTTTAAACATGACCTTAAATACATAGAAAATTGGAGTTTGTATTTAGATTTATTAATAATTTTAAAAACAATTCCTTCAATGCTCAAAAGAAAGAATTCTGGGCTTTAGTGGGTCGGGTGGGAATCGAACCCACGACCTTGAGCTTAAAAGGCTCCTGCTCTGCCGATTGAGCTACCGACCCGTTCAATTATTAAAGAATACTATGAATTTAATTTTTAAAGAAAAAATTAAATTAAGTTTTATTCCTCTTCAAACTTAGTATTACCTTCTGTAGTTCCAGTAAATTTTGATTTTGTGTCATTAATTACTTGTTTTAATTCAGAGCTAATATTTTCTACAACGTTTTTAGAGTCTCGTTTTATTTCTTCATCACTAATAGTAGATTCTAAAGTGTTAATAAGAGTTTTAAATATTTCTGTAGTGCTTTCAACTGTCTTTTTAAAAGACTCTTTTAAGTCTTCAACCAGATCTTCTTCATCAATTTTAGATTTAACTTTTTTGGCAATATCAGCAACATCTTTGTTGATTTCTGACCACTGATTTTCTTTATCCATTATTTGAATTATATATTTATAAAAGTTTAGATTTGTCTTTAAAACTTAAATTTGGATTTCTAGTTAATCTTTGCTTAGCCCATCTTGCAGGTGCAATAAGTCGGAAAAATGGTGGGAGAAAAGGTCTTGAGTATTTTAAAAAGTATAAATTAAAATTTAACAATGCTGTTTTAAATTTTGTTTCTTTAATTCCATAAATATTTTTAAATTCTGGAGGTAATGTGTAAAAAGCAGTAAATGCAATAAATGGCCATATTGGTTTAATATGCTTAGGAACTGGTCCACCATTTATGATATCAGCTACATCAATAGCAACATCTGTTAAGACTAAGTAATCTTTTTCTTTAGATTTTTTAATTACCCAGTTTTTTAAATCTTCATGGGTTTTAGGCATAATTTTTCGATCGACTAAAACCATTTCTGCCGCTATTGAGTTTTCCTCATGGTATTGATTTTTTTCATCATCAGTTAACTTTTTAACTGTTTTTTCATAAAAGTAAATAGAAGATATTTGAAGACATGCATGTACCCAGAGGAGTTGTTCATGATCTAAAGCGTCATAGTAACCACCGGTAATTTCGTCTTCTCCATTTATAACTTCATGGAGCTTATTTATTCTATGCGCACTATCGTCAGCTTCTTCTTTAGTACCAAAAGTCACAGAATTTTGTAATGAAAGTGTTCTAATTAATCTTTTCCATGGATCTCGTTGATAAAAAGAAGTCTGCCTAGCTCCAGCTGCAATAAGTGGGTGGGCAGCGTGCATAAGAAGTGCTCTAGCTCCACCAAACAATACTGTTATTTCTTTATTAACTTTCCACATCATCGAATGTGGACCAAAATATCCTGGGTCGCCTTTCATAGAAAAATTTTATCAACTCTGTGAAATATCAAAAACTATTAGTTTTTATAAAATATCTCAACATATAATTTATTTATAAATACAAATGAATAAAGTAATTAACTATATTTCCTATCAAAGTTTTCCAGCTGAGACTGCAAACAGTCTTCAAACAATCTCTAATTTAAAATATTTAAAAAAAAATGATTATGAAGTAAGGCTATTTTTTCCACTCAGAGAAAAAAATAGTACTGATGACCTAAAAACAATACAAGAATATTACTTATTAAATCAAGAAATAGATATTAGAGGCGTAAAACATCCATACCCATTTGGAAAAATTAAGTATTTTAAAAAATTATTATTTCATATCAGTCATTATCTGTGGGCAAAGTCAACTTCAAACAAACTTGATGATGTTAGGTATAAAAACGACTACTTTCTGACAAGGTCTGATTGGATCTTATTTTTTTTAGCAAAGAAAAATTATAAAATTATTTTTGAATGTCATCAATATTCAAAAGTTAGAAATTTTGTTTTTAACAAAGTAGCTTCGAAAGATAACGTAAAAATTATATTTTTAAATGATTTTATAAGAAAAGAGTTTAGTGAAGTTAATACTAAAAACACATTGCTTCCGAGTGGTGTAGATCTTGAAATTTTTAACACTCCTGAAGTTGGCATAAGAGTTCCAAAAAAGATTTCCTTTGTTGGAAACTTATTAAGATTTGGAAAAGAGAGAAGTTTAGATACGGTTATTAATACTTTCTGTTCTCCTGAACTAAAAGATTATCAATTGAACATTGTTGGAGGTCCTGATAGTGAAGCAATGAAAATTAGGAAGCAACTTTCAGAAAAAAATATATCAAATATTAAAGTCACTGGCCGACTCAATCGTAAAGAAGTTGTTCAAGAATTATTGTCCTCATCTGTAGGCCTTTTAATAAATGCACCAGATAAACACTCCAAATATTTTACATCCCCATTAAAATATTTTGAGTACTTGGCTGCAAATCTAAGGGTTGTGGCTGTAGACTTTCCTTCTCATAGATTGCTTCCAAATCAAGAAAATATATTCTACTTTGATAACAATGAAAATTCGCTTATAAAAGCTGTCAAAGAAGCCTGTAGTTCTGATTTTAAAGAAATTGACTTGAAAGAAATCTCTTTAGACAATAGGGCTAAAAAAATAATAAAATTATTTGAAAGTTTTTAGCACGCCTG
>Ga0208785_1000106_pt1 | contig 34130 bp, 29 predicted proteins | sample DEB08_DNA_2_FD_185499 | JGI IMG/M metagenome (GOLD analysis project Ga0208785, IMG submission 185499) | Aqueous microbial communities from the Delaware River and Bay under freshwater to marine salinity gradient to study organic matter... | ecosystem: Environmental > Aquatic > Marine > Coastal ...
TGATGTTGCTCGCCGAAGTCCGGAAACGATGCGGGGCCGACCGGGTCATGACCGGACACCGCCTGGTTGGCTACCAGCAGACCGGCACCCGTATCCGTGCCCGGTTCGATACCCGCGACGGAAACCACCGTGACATCGACGGCGACTTGCTGATCGGCGCCGACGGCCTTCATTCAGCGGCCCGCCGGCAACTTTTCCCCGACGAAGGTGAGCCGATCTGGGGTGGAGCGGTCCTCTGGAGAGGCACCGCCCTTGGCCCTCCGATCCGCACCGGAGCCTCGTTCACCCTTATTGGGAACCTCAACCAACGGTTCGTCCATTACCCCATCGGGCAGACCGATCCCCGAACTGGCCTGCAACGCCAGAATTGGATCGCCGAACTGACCTTTGACCCGGATCGCGGATGGGATCAGGCCGGTTGGAACCGCCAAGTTGACCCGTCCACGTTTCTCCCCGCTTTCCACGACTGGGATTTCGGGTGGCTCAACGTTGCCGATCTTGTGGGCCGCGCCGACGGGGTCTGGGAGTACCCGATGGTCGATCGCGATCCGGCCCCTACCTGGTGCGATCAGCGAATGGCGTTGTTGGGCGACGCCGCCCACGTGATGTACCCGGTCGGATCAAACGGTGCCAGCCAGGCCATCGTCGACGCACGGGTCCTCGGTGCGGCGCTGGTGACCCACGGTCCAACCCCGGAGGCGCTCACCGCCTACGAAGACGCCCTGCGCGACGACATCTCCACCCTGATCCTGCGAAACCGGGGGGCCGGACCCATCGGCATTCTTGGGGTGGTCGACGAACGCTGCGGTGGAAAGTTCGACGACATCAACGATGTCATCGCAGGCGCCGACATTGAGGCGTACATGGCCGACTACCGGGCTGCGGCCGGTTTCGCCATCGAACAACTCAACAACGCGGAACCAACCATCGCCGGAACCCCACCGCTCTAACCCCCCCCAACCGACAAGAGCCGGGCTCGATCAGCTAGTTTCGTGCCGAAGCAACTCCGACGTTTTGCTTTTCGCGAACCATGCCTCATACGCCGCCGCCTCCCTCCGTTCCGCGCCGATACCGGTTGACGTTCCTCGCCCTCACCGTGGCGGTCGCGCTTTCGGCCAGCGCCGGGACCGCAACCAGCCCCAACGAACTTCGGCGCCAACGACGCCAGGTGCAAGAAGAAGCAGCCCTAGTCGCGGCCGAAGTCGACGCCCTCACCGCCGAAATCGGCGACCTCGAAGCGGCGTTGACCGCAGCGTCAGCCAACGTCGACGCGCAACAGGCTGCGACCGAAGCGGCGGAACGAGCGGTGGTCGTGGCCGAAGAAACCCTCGCCCAGTCACAGGCCGAGATCGTCAACCTCGAAGCCGAACAAGCCAAAACGAAACGGCAGCTAGAAATGGCGGCGGTCGAGTCGTACGTTTCGTTTCAAGGGTTCGACGCGGTGGAGGCGTTGACCAGTGATCCGTGGGCCACGAGTCGGGCCGAAACGCTGGCCAGTATCGGAACCGGATCGAGTTTCGAAACGATCGATCAACTCCGCCAGATTTCCAGCGAGCTCGACGAACAACGCGACATCGCCGCCGCAGCCGCCATCGAAGCGGACGCCGCTCAGGCCGCCATGGAACAGCAGCTCGCCCAGCTCACCAACGCACTCGCAGTGCAACAGGACCTGCTCAACGACGCCCTCGACCGTCAAGACCATCGGCTCGGCGAAGCAGCGGCGCTAGCCGAACTCGACGCCGAACTCGCCGAAGAGATCCGTCAGGAAGAGCAGCGGATCGCCGATGAGCTCGCCCGACTCAGGCGCCCCTCCAACGGTGGGGTCACGGTGCCACCCGGAAGCGATTTCGAGATCGTCAATGTCCAAGGGTTCTTCGTTAACGCCCTCATCGAAGACGAACTTCGCGGGCTGCTTGCGGCCATGTCGGCCCGCGGGTTCGAACTTGGCGGTGGCGGGTACCGCAACGTGGACCGACAGATCGAACTCCGACGCTCAAACTGTGGCACGTCCGACTACGCCATCTGGGAAATGCCAGCCAGCCAATGTCGGCCCCCGACCGCCCGACCCGGCCGCAGTCAGCACGAAGTGGGATTAGCGATCGACTTCACCTATCAAGGTCGGATCATTCGCTCCACCCAGAGCGCGGTCTTTCAGGCGCTGCGAGCCATCGCCGCCGACTACGGGTTCTACAACCTGCCTGGCGAACCCTGGCACTGGTCAACGACCGGTAACTAGCCGCTAGGCGAGACGGGTCCGAACCGCTGGCATCCAACGTGGCCCGGCGGTGGCATCGATCCGAGCCACAAACGACTCGTGATGCGGTTCCACCAGCTCGCAGAACCGCTGCGTGGTCGCAATCCCAGCCTCCCGCCAGACCGGAGCCGTCAACTGATCAGTACGGAACTCCAACTCGCGTCGGAACCGTCGGCCTTCGTCGTTGATTGCCTGACCCGTTGCCAACCCTTTGTCGGCGAGGCGCCGCCAACCGGTGTCGATCGCGGCATCGTCAGCGCCACGGCTACGAGCGATCCATTCCTCGTCGCCGTATTCGGCAACATCGACCATGACCGAATGCAGCAACCCAACCTCGACGTCGTTGAGATCCGCAGCCGCGCACAAGGCCCAATGGTTGTCGCCCCGAAACTCCCGAATGCAGTTCACGGCCAGCCAGGCCGAAAGGCCAGGACGATCCTCAGCCCGTTCGGCCCGAGCTCGATGAGCGGCGAACAACGGTCGAGCCCCGGCATGGACCGCGTCTATGGCGCGCCACAGGTCAGTAGCGAGCAACCCCAGATCTGAAGCCAGATCCTCGGACACTTCAGCGAGACCGGGCAGCACCGCATCGTCGCGTACCCGCAACACCTCGTCGGGGGTGGTCGCAGCCCCCACGACACCCAACACGGCCTCCACCACCGCCGGATGCACCGAATAGGTGGTGGCGGCGGCCACCGCTGCTGGCACGTTGCCCAACGGGGCAAGCCGCCAGGCAAGGATCCAAACTTTCGGAGCCGTGACCCCAAGCGCCTCGAAATCGGCAAGCGCCCGCGGATCCCACATCATCCAACCGACCAGATCGTGACTGGCTAGACCAGCCCGGGCGGTCAACGCCAGCAGATCCTGGTCACTGACGGGGTCGGGGTTCACGCAGTCAGCACCGCGTCAGCGAACAACTCGACCGACCGCCAAGCTTCGTCAACCGGCATCCCTCCGACCAGCGGGTGGATCGTGACCGAACCTTTCTGCGTCGCAAACTCGCGGGCCTGATCCGGGGTCAAGAACCGGTAGATCCCTTCGGCCCGGAGATCCTCGACCGTTGCCGCATGAGAATGCACCGGTGAGTTCTGACCCTCCGGCTGCCAATCGGCATAGGTGCGGGCTTCGAGGAGGAAATGCTCACCGAGCTCGGCCCACGCCCGATCCGGGTCCTCCACCACATGCACCTGCGGGGCTTCTTCGGGGGCGATACAGAACGGCACCGAACCGTTCTCGGCACAGAGTTCTTCGTACAACTCTTTGATCCCTGGTGGGTTCCCGTTCATGTACAACGGCAGCCCAAGTCGGGCGGCACGCTGGGCCGAAGCCTTCGCGGAGCCACCAATCATGATCTGCGGGTGGGGGCTGGTGAACGGTTTCGGCAGCACCTGAACCGTCTCCCCGTGATGCTCAAAAGGTTCACCGGACCACGCTTTCATCAACACATCAAGCGACTCGTCCATGATGCGACCCCGGCGGGACCATTCCTTGTCCATGGCGGTGTACTCCAACGGCCGGTACCCCAACCCCATGGTGACAACGATCCGTCCCCGGCTGACCAAATCCAGCACTGCGAGATCTTCCGCAACCCGGATCGGGTCATGTAACGGCAGCAGCAACGCACCGATCATGCACAGCACGTTCTCGGTGCGGGCCAGCACCATCCCGGCGTTGAGCATCGGGGTCGGCGACCAGGCCACACTGCTGACGTGATGCTCATCGAACTGCACCGCGTTGAGCCCGCGTTTGTCAAGGAACTCCACCATGTCAAGCGCAGCCCGATACCGGTCGCTCTGCTCGTGACCGTCATGGGGATCGGGATGAACGTGGTTGAGGCGAAAAACCGAGTACGTCATGCTCGGTACCGTACGGGCTAACCCTGTGGTTGACCAGTTCGGATCGAGTTCACCGCCGAGGTGATGGCCCGAAGCGACGCCGAAACGATCGATCCGTGAATACCAACCCCCCAGATGGTGTCCCGAGCACCGGTTTCGATCTCGACGTAGGCCACTGCCGACGCATCCGACCCTGAACCCATGGTGTGTTCGGAATAGTTGCCGATGCTCCCGTTGAGCAACCCAGCTTCGGTCAACGCCGTGACGAACGCGTCGATCGGACCGTTGCCTTCACCGGTCAGCATCCGCTCCTCACCGTCGATCAACATCTTGGCCTCCAACGAGGTGCTGCCCGTTTCTAAGGTGTCGCTCGACGAGCGATGACCGATCAACTCGATCGACGGGTTTGCCGGCTCTACATAGTCCGCCATGAACCGCCGATGGATCTCATAGGAGGTGATTTCGGTACCGGAATCTTCGGTCACTTTCTGAATGCGTTTCGAGAAGTCGACCTGAAGTTGCCGGGGCAGGTCGAACCCGTACTCGTGCAACATCACATAGGCGATCCCACCCTTGCCCGACTGGCTGTTGACCCGGATCACCGCCTCGTAGCTACGGCCCAGATGCCGAGGGTCAATCGGCAGGTACGGCACATCCCAAACGTCGTACTCACCCTCCAACGGCTCACCGGGTTGCACGTCGTAAATGTCGGCCATCCCCTTCTTGATGGCGTCCTGATGGCTTCCCGAAAACGCGGTGTAGACCAGATCGCCAACGTAAGGGTGGCGATCGTGAACCGTCATCCGGTTGGCGAACTCGAACACCCGGCGGGCTTCTTCGATGTCACTGATATCGAGCCCAGGGTCAACCCCCTGGGTAAACAGGTTGAGGGCCAGCGTCACGAGATCCACGTTGCCGGTTCGTTCACCGTTACCGAACAAGGTTCCTTCCACCCGGTCGGCTCCGGCCATGACGCCCAACTCGGCGGCCGCCACCGCAGTACCCCGGTCGTTGTGCGGATGCAGCGACAAGATGATCGATTCGCGGTTTTTGACGTCACGCAGGAACCGTTCGACCAGATCGGCGTACAGGTTCGGGGTGGACATCTCGACGGTGGCGGGCAGGTTAAAGATCAACCGGTTGTCCGGGGTCGGTTCCAGAACATCCATCACCGCTTCACAAACCTCGATCGCGAAATCGGGTTCCGTGCCGGTGAACGACTCCGGAGAATACTCAAAGCGGATCGCCGACGGGTCGGCTGCTTGAGCCCGCAAGTCGCGGCATCGTTCGGCTCCAGCCACGGCAATATCGACAATCCCCGCCCGATCGCTACGAAACACCACTCGACGCTGCGTGGTCGACGTTGAGTTGTAGAGATGCACGATGCTTCGAGCCGACCCTTCGATGGCTTCGAAAGTCCGTTCGATCAACTCGTCACGGGCCTGAGTCAACACTTGGATCGTGACGTGGTCGGGGATCAGGTCCCCTTCGATTAACTCCCGAACGAAATCAAAATCGGTCTGCGACGCGGCCGGGAACCCAACCTCAATCTCGGTAAATCCCATGGCAACCAAGTGGTCCCACATCCGACGTTTGCGGATCGAGTCCATGGGGTCCACCAGCGCCTGATTTCCGTCACGGAGGTCCACCGAACACCACAACGGCGCCACCTCCAACCGGTTGTTGGGCCAGGTGCGATCGGCAAGCTCTACCGCTGGGTAGGGGCGGTATTTCTCGAACGGCATGGTGCTCATGGATCTCTCCCTCAGCAGGTTGACAATGAATGATGGAACGAAAACTGGTACCGAAAAGCAACAAACCCCCCGGCCTGAGGCACGAGGGGTTCGGCGAGCGCGCTGGGCGCTCGCCTACACGAGAAGCAGAAGGGTTGAGAAGCAACTCACGAAGAACACGCTAACCCGGTTGGAGCGAATGTCAACAGCACGAGGAGTAGTGTTCGGCCGATGAGCGCCGAAACCGCGGAAGCGGTCCTGACCGATCCGTCACTCACTTCGGTGGTCGACGCCACCATTCGACGAACCAACACCGGGTTCCGGGTCGCCAGCCATCAGGGAGCCATCGAATTTGTCGAAGGGGTCGACGGAGAACCGGTCGTGGTCAGCGAACACGGTGAGCATCCGCTCACCAACCCGGCCCACGACCAACGCCTGCATTCCCGAGACGAACAAACCGGTGCTGACCAGCGGCTCGGCCGGCACGCCACACCGCTGGCGATGGAATCGATCATCCAGTATTTCGATTCGCCACACGCCCCTGATCTGGTCGTGTTGCACTCACCCGAGTACCGCTATCACGGCAACGCCGGTGACCACGGATCGCTGGGCACCAGCCAAGCTCGGGCACCGTTCATCGCTGCCGGTCCCGGTATTCGGGCTCAAGGAATCGTTCCCGAACATCTCCGGTCCGTTGACGTCGCCCCCACGCTCGCCGCACTGTTACAGCTACCGGTCAGCGACGGCATCGACGGCCGGCATCGACCACGCGGCGGCAACCGTCTCGCCATGCAGGACGGCAACGAGGTCCGCGACCTGATCGACTACGACACCCGACCCGACCATGTCGTGGTCCTGCTCTGGGATGGGGTCAACGCCAACGCCCTTCACGAAGCAGCCGAGAACGGGCTCGCCCCTCACGTGGCTTCGCTGATCGAACGAGGCACTGCCTACCGGCATGGCTGTCTTGCTGCGCTACCCACCGCAACGCTGGCCAACCACACCACTCAGGGAACCGGTGTGCTCCCCGGTCGGTCCGGGATCCTGCACAACACCTGGTACGAACGCGCCACCGACACCCTCGTCGACCTGCTCGACTACCCGCAGATGATCAACAGTCGTGACCATCTCGCCCCTGGGGTAGAAACGCTGCACGAGGCCATCAAACGAAGCGACCCTGATGCGTTCACGGTCACCACCTACGAATACGCCGATCGGGGCGCCGACTATTCCACCTATGCACAGATGGCTTCCGGTGAGCGTCTTGGCGAACTCACCGACGACGACCGACGCCGCCACCGAACCGACGACTTCCTTCACGTCACGCCGTACCGTCAAGCCAGCGTCTGGGATGCTCACTCAACCAAGCAGGCCTGCCGCATCTGGCAAGGCGAGTACGGGGCACTCCCCCGCTATTCCTGGTTCACGCTGAACCTCACCGACGCCGCCGGCCACGAAGGCGGCCCTCACAGCGACATGGTCCGCGCAGCAATCGCCGACAGCGACGGCCGGACCGGTGAAATCCTGCACGCCATCGAACAAGCGGGACGCTTGGAGCGGACCGCGGTGGTGCTGCTCGCCGATCACGGCATGCAGTTCCATGGCGAATCAGAAACCGTCAACCTGTCCGGGCACCTGCACGACGCCGGTGTCGACCATCTGTTCGTCGACGCCCAATACCTCTACCTGCGCTGACGACTTCGCCGGTTCCGGCCCCCTGGGTTAGGGTCTCGGCCGACACAACACGCAGGGGGAAGCATGGGTTTTCCGGACAACATCGGTGCCATTGACACCATGATGGGGACGACAGCAGGGAACTACGGCAAGGATCGTTACAAGTTCCTCGAACAGGCGCTCAAAGACGCCGAATCGTCCCAGATGAACTTCCCGGCGCAATACATGTTCAAGGACGTGCCGTTCTCTGATCAGGCCCGTAGTCCCGAAGGCGACCTGATCGACCCGCCGCAAGGCGCAGAGCTGCTGCTGCCGTTCATGGACCGCTGTGGGGTGGAGATGGCCATGGTCGGTGTGCGCGCCGATGGAGAAGGCCACGGTTGGGACTGTGCCGTCAACCATCCCGACCGGTTCATTCCCTGTTTCGAACCCGACCCCAACGAAGGGGTTAACGCCATCCGGACCGTTCGTCGGCTCCACGACGAGATCGGCCTGAAAGCCATCACGGCGTTCCCGTCGGGCCGGGTACCTCAGGTGGCGATCGACGCCCCTCAGATGTACCCGCTGTATGCCCTGTGCTGCGAACTCGACATCCCGATCTTCTGCTGTGCCGGAATCCCTGGCCCTCGAGTGCCGTTCTGGCCTCAGCACGTCGAACGCATCGACCAAGTCATGTACGACTTCCCGGAGTTGACCTTCGTGACCCGCCACGGCTGTGAGCCATGGGAAGCGCTCGCGGTCAAGCTCATGCTCAAATGGCCCGGGTTGCACTACTCGACATCGGCTTTCTCCCCCAAGCACTATCCGAAAGCCATCATCGATTACGCCAACACTCGCGGTGCCGACAAGATCATCTACGCCGGCTACTTCCCGATGGGTCTGTCGCTCGACCGGATCTTCACCGAACTCCGTGACGTGCCGTTTAACGATGACGTCTGGCCCAAGTTCCTGCGTGACAACGCCCGCCGGGTTCTGCGCCTCAACTAGACCACCGGTGCCTCGCAAAAGCACCGGCCGCTCGGGCATGCTGACGTCGTGACCTTGCTGCACTGGACCCGCGAACTTCCACCGCTGCGATCACCCATTCTCGTTACCGCCTTCGAAGGTCTGTTCGATGTTGGTGGTGCCGCCACCGGCGCGCTGGAGATGCTGCGACAGTTCGGCAGCGTTGAGGTTGGTGAGATCGACGGAGACACCTTTTTTGATTACAGCGAACGGCGTCCCACCATCGGGTTCGATGAGCAAGGCAGCCGGGTGATCGACTGGCCCGACCACCGGATCCACATCCTCAACCTGCCCGACCAAACCCGCGATTTGGTACTGATCGACGGGGTCGAACCTCACCTGCTGTGGCGCACGTTTTCCGAAATCATCAACGAAGTTGCCGAAGTGGTCGACGCCGCGTTGGTGGTGACCTTCGGGGCGATGGTGGCCGAAATCCCCCACACCCGACCACCGACCATCACCGGGTCAACCACCGATGCCGACCTGGCCAGCGTCATGCGGCTCGACCAACCTTCCTATCAAGGCCCAACCGGTGTGATCGGGGTGCTCCACGAACGCCTTGAACGAGGAGGTGTCCCTGCGGTGTCGCTGCGGGCATCGGTTCCTCATTACGTGGCTGGATCGCCTAACCCGAAAGCGTCAAGGGCGCTGCTCGAACGCTTCGAACGGATCACCGGGCTGCCCACTGGTTGGGCGGATCTCAGCGACGAAGCCCGAGCCTGGGAACAACGGGTGAACGAAGCCACCATGGGCAACGACGACATCCAGGGTTACGTGCGCCGACTCGAAGAGCGCTACGACCGGCGAACCGAAGCGCAACTACCCGACGGCGACGAGTTAGCGGCCGAATTCGAACGTTTCCTGCGTCAACAGGGCGAGTAGCGGTGCATTACCTCGTTGAGGTTTCGGTCTTGCCGAACCCTGAACTGCTCGCCGATGCCCTCTGGGAGTTTGGTGCCGTAGGAGTGGAAGAACTCGACGGGCTGTTTCGGGCCGCGTTCACCGACCGGTTGGCGGCCGAGCGGGCCGTCACCGAAGTTGGTGGGACCATCACCGCAGTGGACGACCACGAAGGAGCCGACCAATGGCGAGCCTTCGCTACCACCACCTCGGCGGGAGGATTTCTGCTCGCCCCGGCCTGGACGACCGACAGCGACGAACGCACGCTCGGGATCGACCCGGGCCGGACCTTCGGCAGCGGCAGCCACCCTTCGACCCGGTTGGCTCTCACCATGCTGTCCGAGCTGGTCGGCCACGACATTCGGGTGGCTGACCTCGGTGCCGGCAGTGGGGTGTTGTCGGTAGCCGCCGCCCGGCTCGGGGGCTACGCCGCCGCCTACGAACTCGACCCGGACGCCGCCGCGATCATCGCCGAGAACGCCCGACGCAACGGCGTTGCCGACCGGGTCACGACCCAGATCGGCGACCTCCGAGACACCGCGGCGACTATCACCGGCTGCGACCTCGCCGTGTTGAACGTCACCATCGACCTTCACGAACAACTCGGTCCGCTCCTACGACCGTTCCTTCCCGACCGGTTGATCGTTGCCGGAGTGCTAACCGGTGCCCAAGAAACTCGGGCCGCTGCTGCCCATCAACGCACGATCACCCACCGGATCTCCGAAGGTGACTGGGCGGCGCTGCTACTCGACCATCCCAACCGAAGCAGGTAATCACGAAATGCGTCGGAGCCCACCGACGCCTCCTAGGATCACCGTATGGCACGAATCGACGTCCCCGCCGGCTCCGGACTCGAACGAGAACGACTGCTGATGATGCAACCCCAAGTTGCGATCGGCATGGGGGCCTACGCAACCGCGATCTATGAACAGACTTCGCTACCGGCTCGGCTGCGTGAAGTGGCCCGGTTACGGATCGCCGCCGCGAACGGTTGCCCGGTCTGTCTCAACACCCGCTCACCCCGAGCCGATGCCGACGGGTTCAGCGAACAGTCAGTGAACGAGGTCGTGAGCTGCCCGGTCGGTGCCACCCAGGGCCTTGACGGACTCGACCAACGAGAACAACTCGCCGCCGAGTTCGCTGACCGGTTCGCCCACCAACACCACGCCATCGACGACGACTTCATGGCCGAGGTCCGCGACCACTTCAGCGACATCGAAATCATCGAACTCGCCGCTCTCTGTGCCATGACCCTCGGAAATGGACGGTTTATGACTGTCCTTGGAGTCGCAGCCGACGACGACGGCTACTACCTCCTGCCCGAAGGGTCCTCGTGACCACAACGACCCGTTCCAGCGATCAGGTCGAGCTCGCCATCCACGATCTCGGCGGCACCGGAACACTGCTGCTGTTCGTCCACGCCACCGGATTCCACGGCCGCTGCTACCAACAGATCGCCAACCACCTCGCCGATTTTCGAACCTGCCACGCCCCGGATCTGCGCGGCCACGGCGATTCGTCGATACCCGAAAACGGCCGGTTCGCGTGGGCTGGTATGGCCGACGACCTCTGCGCCGTCCTCGACCATCTCGGTATCGATACCCCCATCGACTTTGTCGGTCACTCCATGGGAGGTGCCACCGTGCTGGCTACCGAACTGCGGCGGCCCGGAACCATCCGGCGAGCCTGGCTGTACGAACCGATCGTGCTCCCGACCGCCGAAGAACGCCCCAGCCCGCTCGCCGAATCGGCCCGGCGGCGACGCCCCAGTTTCGATGACTACGCCGCGGCTCGGGAACGCTACGGGTCACGACCCCCCTTTGATGCCATCGATCCGGCCGTGCTCGACGACTACGTCAGGTTCGGTTTCCGACCCGACGGTGATGAGGTCACGCTCAAATGCGCGCCAGAAACCGAGGCCCGAACGTTCGAAGGGGTGGACCCGGAACTGTTCGCTCAACTCCCAACCATCCAGGCACCGGTCACGATCGTGGGCAGCGGCGACGGAGGCCACCCAGCCCAGCTTGCCCCGATGATCGCTGAGCAAATCCCCCACAGTCAGTTCGTGGCGTGGACCGACGACACCCACTTCGGGCCGTTTACCAACCCGCAGCGGGCCGCCGACGAGATCCGGCGTGTACTCCAATGACCGCGATCTCACCGAGGCAGTGGCTTGGGCTTGAAGCCACCCACAACCCGAACCGTTGGTATCTACCGATCCGCCCCCACATCAGCGTTCGCGAACGATTCCTGTTCGGTGGAGCCGGGTTGGCCGCCGCCACCACCGCATTAGAAGAAACCACCGGTCGCCCACTGGTCTGGGCTACCGCCCAGTATCTGGACTTCGCACCGGTCGGAGAGATCATGGATCTCGACGTGCATGTGTCGGTTACCGGCAAACAAACCAGTCAGGCCCGGATCATTGGACGAGTCGGTGATCGGGAGATCATCACCGTTATTGGTGCCCTCGGGAAACGAGACCTGGCCCTTGATGCCACCTGGCCGCTCGCACCAACCGCTCGACCCCCCGCGGAATGCAAAAGCCGAGAGTACGACTACGACGCCGATTCGCTCGGCAAACACATCGACCTTCGCTTCGCTCGCACCACCGGCGACGACCGAGGTGGGCCGACCGGTCACGGACCGGGCCGGGTGTGCCTCTGGGCCCGGCCGCCCGACGAACTGCAAAACAGCGCCGCCACCCTTTCGGTGCTCGGCGATTTTGTGCCAATGGGGATCGGCACCATCGTCTCCTCCCCGGTCACCTCAAACAGTCTCGACAACACCCTGAGGATCATGAACGTCGATCCGAGCGAGTGGTATCTGCTCGACATCGAAGCAGCCGGGATCCGCAACGGTTTCGGGCACGGGCAACTGCGGATCTGGGACGAGCGAGGCAACCTGCAAGCAGTAGCGAGCCAGTCGGTGGTGGTGCGTAACCGTCGCCCGGCCTAGCCGGCGATCACATCCTGAAGTGGCCGTCGCGCGCCACTTTCCAGGCCGCGCCGGCGGTGGTTCCCCCATCGACCGGAATGGACGAACCCGTGACGAACGATGCCAAATCTGAAGCCAGAAACACGATCACCGAAGCGCATTCGTCAACCGAACCCATGCGCCGCAACGGCGTCGGGAAGTGCTCGTCGGACATGGCGCTGCTGTCACCGGCCAGACCAGCATCGCCGGGGGTTGGGATCATGTCGGGGGCGACACAGTTGACCCGCACCCCGCGGTCGGCGAGTTCCAACGCCAGCGTCTTGGTGAACTGCTCCACCGCGGCTTTCATGGCGCCGTACACCCCGAACCCAGGGGACGCATGGTGGGCTTCGACCGAAGTGACGTTCACGATCGACGCTCCCTCGGCAAGGTGAGGAATCGCCGAACGCAGACAGTTCGTTACGGTGGCGAAGTTCTCCGCGATCAGGGCGGCTTCGCCGTTAGCGGACACGGTTTGGAACACGGCGTGAAAGCCACCTCCCACGTTGTTGACCAGCACGTTGATCGAACCGAACTCCCCGGCCACCTCACCGATGAACGCTTCGACCGCCGCCGGGTCGCGAACGTCGAGCACTGAGCTGAGCACGGTGCCTCCCGAAGCCCGGATCGTTTCGGCGGTCGTGGCCAGTGTTTCGGCGTTCCAATCGCAGATCGCGACTCGGCAACCAAACTGGGCCAGCGCTCGCGCCGCGGCTTCACCAATTCCTTGACCCGCGCCGGTCACGACCGCAACCCGGTCGGTCAACAGAATTTGATCAGGGCTCACAGTCATCGGTGTTCCTCTCAACGGTCAACGGGCCCTACCCTACGCCGGTGACTCTTTCCCCCCGAACTCCTGTACTCGTCGGCCGGTCCCAAGTCGTGCTCCCCCACCCCCGAGCCGAAGAACCAAACCAGCCGGTCGACCTGATGATCGACGCGGTCCGGGCGGCTCTGGCCGATGCGGGACTGGCCGGATCGAATATCGATCTGATCGGGGTGTGCAACGGATTGTTTTCTCATCCCAACCCGGGCCAGGTCATCGGTCGAGCCGTCGGTGCCCCCGAATGCGCCTCCGTGCTCACCACCTGGGGTGGCAACACGCCGGTGGCGTTCATCGCCGAACTCGGGGACCGTATTCGTCGAGGGGACCTTGACGTTGCCGTGATGGTCGGTGGTGAAGCCAACGCCAGCCGAGACGAACTTCGCAAAGCCGGACGTGACCGACCGAAGCCAGCCGACCATCCCGCCGACGATCCGCCCGAAGCCTGGGGTGCCCCGTTGATCATGGATGCACCCATCGACCGAGAACGCGGTGGTGATCTGCCCCGCAACACCTACGCGGTGTTTGAGAGCATTCTGCGGGCGGCCGCCAACGAAACCCTTGATGCGTCCCGAGACCTCGCCGCGACGCTCTGGGAGGGCTATGCGTCGGTGGCGGCCAGCAACCCGGACCTGCCCCCTACCCCGGCGGCGAGCGCGGCTGAGATCCGTAACCCATCGGCGACCAACCGGATGGTGGCCTGGCCGTACACCAAGGCGATGTGTGCCAACAACCGGGTGGATCAAGCCGGTGCGGTGATCCTGACCAGCCTCGAAGCAGCCCAAAGGCTGGGACTCGCTCCGGAACAAGCCGTCTATCTGCACGGCACCGTGACCGCCGCCGACACCGACGTGTTGTTGACCCGAGCGGCGCTGCCGTCGGTACCGGGGCTGGACGCGGCCGTTAACGCAGTGACCCACCGCTGGGGTCCGATCAACGATTTCGACCACATTGACCTGTACGGCTGCTTCCCTTCGATCGTCCGCTACAGCACCGCGGTGATGGGAGTTGATCGCACTCGACCGCTGACGGTCAGCGGAGGCCTCGGATTCATGGGGGCACCCCTGAACTTTGCCGCCGGCCAGTCGTTGATCGCCATGATTCGCCAGCTTCGCAACAATCCGGGGGCGATGGGACTGGTGCAAGGCAACGGTGGGCACACCGCCAAACACGCCCTCGGGGTGTTCTCGACAACACCCCCAGACCAGATGGCCGACATCACCAACTTCGACCACAGCCGACCCGTGGTGCCACGAGCCGATCCGGACCTCACCGGGGCCGGCACCGTTGAAGGGGTCACCGTCGAATACGGTCATCACGGGCCTGAACGGTTGGTGGCTATTGCCCGAAGCAACGACGGTGGCCGGCTCTGGGTCACCAGCACCGACCCGGAGGCGATGACCGCCGCCACCTCCCGGGAACTCATTGGTGCTGAGGTCCACCTCGAACGCGGGATCGTGTATCTCTAAGGTTGCCGCTCGGCCGCTTTGCGGTGTCGGCTAGGTTGCTGACATGGCAGAGCATGTACAACTTGAACGAAACGTGACCGCTGGCGTTGCCGTTATCCGACTGGACCGGCCCAAAGTAAACGCCCTCAGCACCGACATGATGGTCGCCATCGGTGCCATCTGTGGCGAACTCGCTAGCGACGAAGAAACCCGGGCCGTGGTCGTCACCGGTGGACGAAAGAACTTCGCGGCGGGAGCCGACATTTCCGAGTTCCCTACGTTCGACGCCAAGGCCGCAACCGAGTTCTCTCACCTGTTCAACAACGCGCTGCTGGCGTTGGAAAACCTCCCGCAGATCACCATCTCAGCCATCAACGGGTTCGCGCTGGGAGGAGGGCTCGAAGTGGCCCTCGCCACCGATTTCCGGATGATGGCCGACGACGGGCGGATCGGTGTTCCCGAAATCCAGCTCGGTTTGATCCCGGGCGGGGGCGGTACCCAACGCCTGAGCCGGTTGGCGGGAGTCACCATGGCCAAAGACATGGTGTACAGCGGTCGCCACGTCGGGGCTGAAGAAGCACGCAGCCACCAGATCGTGTCGTCGGTGCACGACCCTGACCTGCTTTTTGATGAGGCGCTGGCCAAAGCCGCCGACTACGCCTCCGGCCCGGCTGCGCTCCGGATGGCCAAACGAGCGATCCTTGACGGACTGCACCTGCCGCTCAGCGAGGCGGTAGCGGTTGAAGCCGCCATGTTCGGGGCCTGTTTTGCCACCGAAGATTGCACCACCGGCGTTCAGTCATTCCTCGAACACGGACCGGGCAAAGCTCACTTCTCCGGACGCTAACCCAGCGACCGGCTGCAAACCCAGCGACCGGTTACGGAACTTCGATGCGGCGTAGGCGGCGGGTGGCCAACACCACTGCGGCAACCGTTATCAGGGCCAACACGGCAAACGCCGACGACTGGGCCAGATCCGCGAATTCAAGGTCTACCGACGTTTGATCGCTCAGGATCGACGTGGTGTAACCGCGGATCGAGAGTCGAGCGGGAAGGTTGCCGAAGGTGGCCGCCACCCCTTCCCAAACGATCACGTAGGCCAAACCCCAGACGATCGAGTTGCGAACCACCAACCCCAGCAGGACAAAAACTGCGGCGTAGGCGACGACCCCGACCAGCGACGTAAGCAACGCAGCCACCACCATCTGACTACCAACGTTGAGTACCGCGGCCGCGACAACGACCGGCAAGGTAGCGAACGGAATGCTCACCGTAATCCCAGCCAGCACCGCCCCGACCACGATCGGCCAGCGGTCCATCGGCCGGAGCCACAGGTACACCAGCGTCTGGTCGTCTCGTAGATCACCGAGCGCACCACCGGAGAACGCCAAGGTCACGATCGGCACCACCGCACCCAAACCCAGCAGCGCCAGCAATATCGCCGCGCTCTCCCGACGAGCCGCCAACTCCAGCATCGCGTCGCTGCTTTCGGAACGTTCGACGGCCCAGGCCACCACCGCCAGCACCGCGCCAAACAGTCCCAATCCGATGGCCCGACCGGTGGTCAACAACTGGCCGAGGAGTAGCCGGTAGATGACGGCGATGGCGGTGCCTGCCCCCACGTGATTCTTCGAGGTGGCGCTCATCGTCGCTCCACCAGATAACGAAACACCGATTCCAGATCATCATCGAGCGGCGCTAACGCATCCAGACGCGCCCCCAAACCGGAGGCCAGCGGAGCCACCGCCCGGCCGAACCGGTCGATGTCGTCAGTGTCAATCACCAGCGAATCACCGGACAGGGCAACGCTGTTGACCAAGCCATCGGCGACCAGCGCCGCCGCCAAGCGCCGAGGGTGATCCGAAACCACCCGGACGCGATGCGGACGATCATCCATCAAATCTCGAAGATCTCGATAGTCGCCGCGAGCCACTAGGCGACCTTGTGCGATCACCAGCACCTCCGAACCCATCCGAGCTACCTCATCGAGCACATGACTAGACACCAGAAGGCAGCGCCCTTCGTCGGCCAACTGATGAAACAATTCGATCATGCGCCGACGCTGGACCGGGTCGAGACCGTTGAGTGGTTCGTCGAGGATCAGCACCGAAGGGTTGTTGACGAGCGCCGCTGCCAACTTGACCCGCTGCCGCATACCTTTGGAATAGGCGGTGACCGGCCGGCCGTCGTCGGGATCGAGTTCTACTTCCCGCAGGAACCGACGGGCGGTGTCCACCGGATCGGTGACCCCGTGGGTTCGAGCGGCCAACACCACGAACGCCAGCGCATCGAGCCGGTCGAACACCGACTCTTGTTGCGGAACGAGCCCGATCCGTCCCCGAATGTCGCGGTCGGTGCGAGTTTCACGACCCAGCACCCGCACCGAACCCGACGTGGCCGGGGTCAGCCCGCAAAGCATCCGGAACAGCGTGCTCTTACCGGCGCCGTTGGGGCCCAGCAACGCCGTCACCCCCGAGCCCACCGAGAACGACACATCGCTGACCGCAACAACGTCCCCGAACGCCTTGCTCACGTTGGATGCCTGCACCATCGGCGGCGCCGGTGGTGGGCTGGCGGCCACCGCATCTGCTCCGATACCGGCCGCGACCGACGACTCGCTCATAGCGCCGACACCTTTCGATAGCGGTACCCCACGAACGCCCAGCTGGCCAGCAGCCAGAGGATCTGCCCGAGGAACACGCTGAAATTCGACAGGGCCCAATACTCCGGGGAAGTGTCACCCCAGAGCCGGGGTGAGAACTCCATCGCCACCCCCGCCGGGTCCAACAATCGCCAGTGCTCCGACATGCCACTTTCGGTTAGGGCCACCGTCACAATCGGGGCGACCAAGAACAGCAACGCCAAAGCCACGCTGGCAAAGGCCCGCCGGTCGGTCATGCTAGAAATCGCGAACCCCACCCCGATCAACAACGCGGCGATCGCCCCACCGCTGAGCGTGATTCCACCAAGCGTTCCCAACCAATTCAGGACGCTATCCGGACCGCTTCCTTCGGCCGTCAGCCCCACCAGATACAGGATTGCCGGGGCTGAGATCACCACTGCCAACACCACCACCGAGGCAACCGCCTTGCCCAGCAGGTACCGGCCCCGGGTCAGCGAAGTGGTCAGGTACAAGCTGAACAAGCCGTTCCGGCGATCCCGAACCAACGCTTCGGGGACCACCATGGCTGAAAAGACCAACACCGGAAGCCAAGTGAACCGCAGCAGTTCCCAGTAGTTCGGGGCCGCTTCGGAACCGAACATGTCCACCGGAAACAGCAGCGCCAACCCAACAAAAACCACCGCGGGGAGAAAGGCCAACGCGATAACGATCACCGGAAACACTTTGTGTCGGGCCGGACGACCCAACCCCAGAATTGACCGCACCGCCGACCACGTCAACGTTGAGACCGCCGCGAACCAGCCGGTGCGTTCGCCCTCGAACGGGCGATACCCAGCGGAGTAAATCTCTGACGTGGTCATCGCGGACCACCTTGAAAGAGGTCGTCGAGTCGCCGACGCCGATCTGAGATCCGGCGCAACCGGGCCCCGTGCTGGGCCACCGAATCTCGAGCCTGATCGGCGAGCACCGACCGTTCGGCCCCAGACAAGGTGAGCACTACCCCATCAACGTCAACCTGAACCCCAGAAGCTCTCAGCGTGGACACCACCGCATCTCGTTCGCGGTGCCCTTCGGAGCGGTCGAACAACTCCATCTCGATCCCTTCGATGGTGCCGACCAGTTCATCGAGGCCACCGCAGGCAACCAACGAACCGGCGTCAAGGGCAACGACATGGTCACAGATCCGCTCCACTTCCTCCAAGAGATGCGACGACAGGATCACGTCGATCGAGAACTCGGTAGCGACTTTGGCGATCAAGGCCAGCATCTCGTCCCGCTGCACCGGATCGAGCCCATCGGTGGGTTCGTCCAACAGCAGCAGCGACGGACTCGACGCAACCGCCTGGGCCAGTTTGACTCGTTGGCGTTGACCCGTCGACATGGTGCCCAGCGCTCGGAACCGTTCCTCACCCAACCCGACCAGCCAGAGCACTTCGCTGCTGCGAAGCCGCGCCTCGTTTCGGGGTATGCCCCGCAACTGGGCGAGGTGTTTGACGAAATCGAACGCCGGCATGTCATCAGGCAGGATCGATTTTTCGCGCGAGTACCCGATCAACGACCGCACTTCGGGTCCGTGATCGGCCGGGTTCTTGCCGAGCACCGTGATCGAACCCCCCGAGGGTGCCCGTAGCCCAAGCGCCAGCGACAGCAGCGTCGTCTTGCCCGCACCGTTAGCTCCGACCAGGCCGGTGATCCCCGACGGAACGTCGAACGTCACTGCGTCCAAGGCCAGGTTGGCTCCAAAGGCAACGGTGAGGTCTTGGGCCGCGAGTGCCGTCATCGGGACTCGCTGGTCGGGTCGGTGGTTAGGTTACAGGCCAACAAACTCACCCGTTTGCTCCCGCCTTCGGTGTCTTGCTCCCCGACCGAAACGAAGCCAAACCGTTCGTGGAAACGCAGCGACCCGTCGTTGCGAGGTCGGATGTTGACCTCGGCCAGGAGCACCGGCGCGCCTTCGGCCCGTCCCCGTTCGGCAAACTGCCGGTACAGCTCGGTGCCAAGCCCACGGGAGCGCACCGTTTGAGAAACCACGACCCGGTCAACGTAAATGAACTGTTGGTAGCGGGCCGAGAACCATCGGTAGTTGAGGCTCGGATAGTCCAGACCTGGACCCAAACCAACCAGAGCACCGGTCAGCACACCGTCGTGTTCGGCAACCAGAAACGTGTGGCCCACTCGCAGGAACTCCTCGAGATCGGCCAGCTCCAGCGCGTTGACGGCCGGCACCGCGTCGTTGTTGAGTTGCCGTACCGCGGGAAGGTCATCGGCTCGAGCCGAGCGCAACACCCCAACGTGACTGGTCTCGGTCATGCCAAACCTTTCCTAGATCCCTACGGGCTCAGATCGCGCCGTACCCGGACCCACCGTAGACCACCTGAACCATTCCCGGCACCGCATACCCACGACATCCAAGCGTCTCATCTGGCCAGTACAGTCAACGGTTGCACGGTCGCTATCCCCCGGAGATCCAATGGACACCAAAACCACTGCCGCACGCGCCGAGAACGCCTTCAAGGTGTACGGCTCGGGCGATACCGAAGTTCGAGCGCTTGACGGCATCAACATTACTTTTGCCGCCGGTGAATACACCGCCATCATGGGGCCGTCCGGTTCAGGCAAATCCACGCTGATGCATTGCATGGCTGGTCTCGACACCCTCACCGACGGAGAGGCCTACATCGGCGACCAGGCCCTCTCAACGCTGAGCGAACGCAAACTCACCCTGCTGCGACGCGACAACATCGGCTTCATCTTCCAAACCTTCAACCTGATCCCGACCCTCAGCGCCGGCGAAAACATCACCCTTCCGCTGACCTTGGCGGGCCGGGAACCCGATCAGGAATGGATCAATGAAGTCATCACGACCGTAGGTCTCGCCGACCGGATCGACCATCGCCCCAACGAACTGTCCGGCGGCCAGCAGCAACGGGTCGCAGTGAGCCGGGCACTGGCTACCCGACCGTCGATCATCTTCGCTGACGAACCAACCGGCAACCTCGATTCGGTTACCGGCAACGAGATCCTCAGCTTCATGCGCAAAGCAGTAGACGACTACGGCCAGACCATCGTGATGGTTACCCACGACCCGAGCGCGGCGTCCTATGCCGACCGGGTGGTGTTTCTGGTCGATGGCCGCATCGTGGACGAACTCACCGACCCGACCCCGGACACCGTGATCGACCGGATGAAGACGTTGGGCGGCTGACCGTGTTTCGGCTAACCCTCAAGAACCTGCTTGACAAAAAGATTCGCTTCGCCCTAACCACGTTGGCGGTGGTGGCCAGTGTGGCCATGGTGGTCGGAGTCTTCGCGATGACCGACAGTCTCCGGTCCAGCTTCGAAGGTCTCGCTGAAGACATCGCCGGCTCCAGCGACCTTTCGGTCCGCAGCGTTCAGGATCTCGGGGACGAATTCGACCGGAAGCCGGTCGATGAGGGCGTTGCCGGTGTCGTTGAGACGGTTGACGGCGTCCAACTCGTTACCCCGGTGGTGTCGTCGTTTAACGACGTGGTGGTCATCGACCGCGAAGGAAACGCCATCCGGCCCAGCGGCCCGCCGGCACTGGGATTCAGTTGGCTGCCAGATCAGTTCTTTTTGATCAACGGTGGCGCCGAACCATCCGCTCCTGACGAGTTCGCGGTCGATGTCGAAACCGCGGCCAAAAACAATCTGATCGTCGGCGAGATCTACAACATCGACGGGCCGTTGCGTCAAGAACCGTTCCGGTTGGTCGGCATCTTTCGTTTCGGTTCGCCGGAACGCCATTCCGGCCTCGGGCAGACCATGGCCGCGTTCGAACTCGAAACTGCTCGCGACTTCTTCGGGCTTGAAGGGGTCTACAACGAACTCAGCCTGACGGTGACGGCCGGTACCGACATCGCCAGCGTGCAGCAGGCCGTTCAGCAGGCGGTCGGGCCCGGCCTTGAGGTGGTCACCGCCGAAGCGATCCGCGAAGAAACGGCCGACGATTTCAACTCGGTCATCTCCATCTTTAACAACGTGCTGCTGGCCTTCGCGTTCATCATCGTGTTCGTCGCCACCTTCATCATCAACAACACCTTCCAGATCGTGGTGAGCCAACGGATCCGGGAACTGGGACTGCTGCGGGCTATCGGCGCCACCGGCCGCCAGATCAGCCGGTCGGTGTATCTCGAAGCGCTGCTGGTCGGGGTGTTCAGCACCGTGGTCGGGATCGGTTTGGGGGTCTTGCTCGGTAACGGCCTCCGAGAACTCCTCAACGTCATGGGGTTCTCGTTGCCCTCCGGTCCGATCGAATTGCGCCCTCGAACGGTTATCTGGGCCGCCGCGATCGGTATTGGCGTCACCATGCTGTCGTCGATCGTGCCCGCCCGCCGTGCTCGAACCATCGCCCCGATTGCCGCGATCCATTCCGATCAGCGGCTGGCCGGAGCGAGCCTGACTCGCCGTCTGTACCTCGGTGGAGCGATGGCGGCGACCGGGGCGATCCTGCTGGGTCTCGGTTTGTTCGCGGCTTCCACCACCCGTTCGGTGTTGACGCTGGTCGCCCTCGGCGCGGTACTGGTGTTCATCGGCACCAACACCTTGAGCCCGTCGTTCGCCCGACCAGCCGCGATGATCATCGGTAAGCCGTTGACGCTGTTCGGGATCTCCTGCACGATCGCCCGCGGGAACGCCGCCCGTAGCCCGCGCCGCACCGCCTCAACCGCGGGCGCGCTAATGATCGGGTTGGCGCTGGTAGGTATGGCCGGGGTGGTTGGGTCATCGTTGACGAAGACGTTCCTCACCACCCTCGACAATTCGGTAGAAGCCGACTACTTCATCCAGTCAACGTCCGCGGGCTTCGATCCTTCGGTGACGTTCAGCGAAGAAGTCGTGGAAGAAATCCGGGCACTCCCCGAGTTCGAGTCGGTGGTTCGCTACCGGTTCAGCCAGGGCTCACTGCTGATCAACGGCGACACTCAGGACATCTTCACCGCAGACCTAGCCGAGGTCGAACTGCACCTCGACGCCGACATCGAACGGGGCAGCCTGACCAACGCCGACCCGGTCAACGGCATCGCCGTGCACCGCGACAAAGCCGACGATCTGGGGTTGACGATCGGCAGCCCGGTGGAAGTCACATTCCCCGATGGGCAAACCGACACCCTGACGGTGGAGGCGGTGTTTCTCGACAATTCGCTGTTCGGCAACTGGCTGGTCGACAACGTCGTCTGGGAACGCCATTTCACTCGAACCGGTGTGTCGTTTGCCAGCGCCACCGTCACCGGTTTTTCTGATGACCTCCCCGAAGATCAGCAGCAGGAGCTTCTAGCCAAGGCCGCGGCGGCGATCGAACCGGTCACCAAACACTTCCCCACCGTGATCGCCGAGAACCGGGTCGAGTTCCGTCAAAGCCAGCAGGACCAGCTGAACTCGTTCCTGGCTGTGATCTTCGTGTTGCTGGCCCTGTCGTTGGTCATTGCCCTGATCGGCATCGCCAACACTTTGGCCCTCTCAGTGTTTGAGCGCACCCGCGAGATCGGCCTCCTACGAGCGGTGGGCATGACTCGGCGTCAACTCCGGCGGGCAATCCGTTGGGAGTCGGTCATCATCGCGGTGTTCGGCGCCCTGCTGGGCCTCATTTTGGGTGTGGTGTTCGGGGTAGCCGCCGCGATCGCGATACCCGACTCGCTCATCAACACTGCTTCGGTGCCCTACGGCCAACTGCTGAGCTACGTGGTGGTAGCAGCGTTCGCCGGAATCGTCGCCGCTATCCTGCCGGCCCGGCGAGCGTCACGGCTCAACGTGCTGGATGCCATCAGCCACGAATAACCCCGCACCGAGCTGATCAACGACCGGTCAGGAGTTGGACAGCAGCCGGGCAACGTCGCGAGCGATCGCCTTGGTTGCCTTGTCCGCGGCCTTTGAGACTCCACCCATCAACGTGAACGAATGGGGAAGCGTTGTTTCGCAGCGGTGCAGAACCGGAACTCCCGCCGCCGCCAACCGGTCGGCGTAGTCGTTGCCTTGGTCACGTAGCGGATCAAAGCCGGCGGTGACCACCACTGCCGGTGGGAGGCCGGTCAAGTGCTGCTCCAGACCCGGGCTCGCCATCGGGTCAACGGCCCGATCCTCAGCCACATCGGCGCTGGCCCCAAAGAACAACAGCGTCGATGCCCCCAACGGCCAGGCCTCGGCCATCGACTCGATCGAACCGCCTTCCCAGGTGGCATCAAGGCCCGGATACAACAGGACCTGAGCCAACGGCGGCCGCAAGCCGTCACGACGACGCTGCTGAGAAACCACCGCCGCCAATTTCCCACCCTGAGACGTACCAGCCACCGCGACCCGCTCGCCGTCAATGCCTAACCCGTCGGCGTGATCGATCACCCACTGGTAGGCGGCCAGCGAGTCAACCACATCAGCCGGGAACGGATGTTCTGGCGCTAGTCGATACTCCACCGAAACCACCACCGCGCCGCATTCGTCGGCCAGCAACGTGCACAGCGTGTGGTCGGTGTCAAGGTCGCCAATGACCCCGCCACCCTGATGGAACCAGACGATCGCGTCAGCTCGACCGGAGGTGCGTTGCGGATGGTAGAGCCGGATCGGGAGTTCACCGGCGGGACCAGGGATCATCCGATCATGCACCGACACTGACGCGACCGGTGTTGCGCTCCCGGCGTCAACCATGCGCCGGAAGCCTTCGCGGATCACCTCAACCGTGACGTTCTCGGGAGCGTTCTTGGCCTGCGCGGCGGTGATCAGCGCCTGATAGGCGTGCACGTGGGGGTCAAGAGTGAACCCGTCGATGGTGGGCGGGGTGCCGTGACGGCGGTTGAGCAAACGGCGAGGCAGCCGTCGCTGTCCTCTCACCACCACTCGGCCAATTCGGTCCTGAAGGCTCATTCGTCTCTCAAAACCGTGATGTCGTGGGGGTGGCTTTCTCGAAGGCCCGCACCGGTGATCCGAACCAGTCGGGTTCGATGGCGAAGGTCATCAAGGTTGGCCGCACCGGCGTAACCCATACCCGAACGCAGCCCCCCAATGATCTGACCCATCAGTTCTGCCATCGGCCCGGCGTAGCGAACCCTTCCCTCGACACCTTCGGCCACATGCTTGCCTGCCGATTGTCCGGTGCCGTAACGGTCACTGGCCCGGCCCCGCATGGCACCTGAGGAACCCATGCCGCGATAGGTCTTCCACATGGCTCCCTCGACGAGTTCAAGGTCGCCAGGGGCTTCGTCGACGCCGGCCAGCAAGTTGCCCAGCATCACGGCGTCCGCGCCCGCCACGAACGCTTTGACAATGTCACCCGAGGTGACAATCCCGCCATCGGCGATGATCGGCACACCGAGTTCGCGACCAGCGATGGTGCATTCGTGGATGGCGGTCATCTGTGGCATCCCAGCTCCGGCAACGATCCGGGTGGTGCAGATGCTTCCGGCACCCACCCCGACTTTGATCACGTCGGCGCCGGCTTCAGCCAACGTCTCGACCCCTTCCCGGGTGACGACGTTGCCACCAACCACCACCAGATGCGGCCAGTTGGCTTTGATCAACCGCACCGCGTCGACCACCCCACGGGTGTGGCCGTGTGCGGTGTCGATCACCACCATGTCCAAACCGGCGGCGGCCAGTGCCGCGGTTCGTTCTTCGGTGTCGGTAACCCCCACCGCGGCGGCCACCCGGAGACGACCGTCGTCATCAAGCGAGGCGTTGGGGTGCTCAATGCGTTTGTCGATGTCTTTGACCGTGATCAACCCTCGGAGGATCCCGTCACCGTCGACCAGCGGAAGTTTCTCGATCCGATGCTGATGCAAGATGGCGACCGCTTCTTCAAGATTCGTGCCTTCCGGCGCGGTGACCAAACCAGACGCGGTCATGAAATCGGTGACCGGACGGTTGTACTGCTCGGAGGTGCAGAAGCGAACGTCACGGTTGGTGAGGATGCCAACCAGTCGGCCGTCGGCTTCACAGATCGGTACGCCACTGATCTTGTGGCGATGCATGAGCGCTTCGGCATCGTCGAGGGTGGCGGTCGGGGGCAGGCTGATCGGTGAGGAGATCATGCCAGCCTGGGCCCGCTTGACCCGGTCAACTTCTTCGGCTTGAGCATCGATGCTGAGGTTGCGGTGAAGAACCCCGATCCCACCGGCGCGAGCGATGGCGATCGCCAAGGGCGACTCGGTAACGGTATCCATGGCGGCGGACAGCAACGGGACCGCTAGACGGATCCCCGCCAGTTCGGTTGCGGTGTTTACCTCGTGGGGCAGCACCTCGCTCCACCCCGGGACAACCAGCACGTCATCAAAGGTGAGCGCTTCAGAACCTGAAAGCACCTCGTCGTTCATCACCTCACGATAGGTCATCGATGGTCGAGTTGGCGCACCGATGGTTCGGCATTTACCCCTAGCCAATGGCATAAATTTCTATTACTCTTAGGTAACCATGATTCGGTTTCATATGATCACCAACAAGGAACGGCGGCATGACTGACTATCAGACACCAGAATGGCATCCTGCTTTTGAGCAGTACTGCGAAACCATCTACGGCCTTGACGAGGACGAAGTTCAGGTGATCCAGGCTCGTATCGCCGAGCGACTTGACGTCTCCCGGCCCGCGGTTTCCGAAATGGTTCGACGACTCGCGGCCGAAGGGCTCATCAAAGAAGGCCGGTCCATCACCCTGACCGCTAAAGGTCGAGCGCTGGCCGAGACCGTGGTGCGTCGTCACCGGCTCGCCGAGTGCTTCCTCACTCAGGAACTCGGCTTGACCTGGGCTCAGGCCCATCGCGAAGCCGGCAAGTGGGAACACATCATCTCACCTCCGGTCGAAGCGGCGATGATGAAACGGCTCAACAGCCCCACCACCTGCCCGCACGGCAACCCGATCCCCGGCACCAACTATCTCGCCCCCGATCTTGAGAGCCTCGCCAGCCTCGCGGTTGGTTCCAGCTTTACCGTGCAGCGAATCCCGGAAGCCCTTGAGTTCGCCGACGGCATGCTCGACTTCCTCGAATCCTCCGAACTGACCCCCGGCAACGGTGGCACCGTGACCAGCACCTCTCCTGACGGCGCGGTCTGCGTCACCATGGGCGGCTCCGCGGTCGCCATCGGTGCGTACGCCAGCGAACGCATCCTGGTCAGCATCAACAACTAGCGCCGGTTTTCGCCAACCAGCGACGGTGCGACGGGGCTAAAACTCCTCGATCCGTCGCACAACGACGGCCCAGGTCAGCACGGCACTCAACGCCACCAGCAGCAGGCTGGCTAGCGCGCCCTGGGCCAGCGCACCGGCTTCGCCAGCCCCCCAGATCTTGGTGGCCAGCGTGTCAAAACCGATCGGCGCCAGCAACAAGGTGATCGGCAGTTCTTTCATGGTGGAAAGCAGCACCAGACCACCACCCGCCAGCAGGCCAGGCATCATCAACGGCAACTCAACCGTCAGGAACCGTCGAATCCGACGGGCCCCGAGGGTTGACGCGGCCTCACCCAACTGGGCCGGCACCGCCTCCACCGCCACCCGCGTCACCCGGGACGCCAACGTACCGAAATGCAGGACATAGGCGGTGATCAGCAACGGCATGGTCTGGTACCAAATCGACACCCCGGGCGTGTCGATCACCCAGAAAACCAACGACAACGCCACCACCACACCAGGCAGAGCAAACCCGGCCGCGACCATGGCGTTGGCGACTCCGGCTCGGCGACTGCGATAACGGGCAATGGCCCAGGCCAGCGGCAACAGCGCCGCGATAGCCACCACCGCAGTGATCAACCCGGCCTGAGCCGAATGCAACGTTGGCACCAGCAGATCACCGAAATCGGTGGCGACCCCCACCGACGTACTCGTCGATGTCACCCCCCGCCAAGCCCAGAACCCGAACACCGCCAACGGTCCGATCAACGCACTTCCGAGGAACACCAGAACCCCAGCAAAAGCCACTGGGCGCCAACGGCCCAACGGCACAATCAGCGGATGCGCTGACCGCGCGGCCAGCTCAGAAACCCGGTGGCGGCGCTCGTAGGCTCGCTCCCCGGCGATCACGATCAAGGCCACCACAGCCAACACCAGTGACAGACCCATCGCCCGCGGCTGATTAAACAGACGATCGGCGTAGACCTGCTCGGCCAGCGTGTCGTATCCCAGCAACGCCACCGCGCCAAAATCGCTCACCGCATAGAGAAAGACCACCAACGAACCGGCCCACACCGCGGGCGCGGTCTGGGGAAGAACCACCGACCGGAACACCCCGAACGGAGAACGACCCAGCAACCGTGACGATTCCTCCAGCGACGGAGGCAACGCGGCCAGCCGGGCCGCAACCGGAAGGTAGACGTAGGGATAGGTGAACAAGGTCAGCACCAGCCAGGCCCCACGAAACCCGCGCACGTCAGGCACCGAGCCGCCACCCACCACCGACAAAAGTTCCTCAGCCAAGCCTCCGGGGGCAAACCCGGCGATCAACGCGGTCGCTCCGACGAAACTCGGGAACACTAACGGCAACGGTGCCAACAGTTTCCAGAACCGGCGGGCCGGAAGGTCGGACCGCACCGTCAACCAAGCCAAGGCGGTGCCGACTACCGCCGAGGAAACCGCCACGGTTGACGCCAGCCAGAGACTCCGAACCAACGGTTCGAGCGTCTCCCGGTCCCAGATGACTGCTACGAGATCGGTTCCGAGCTCGACGTTGCGCCAGACCACGTAAGCCAGCGGACCCAGAAACACCAGGCCCACCAACAGCACCGCGAACGATAAGAACGCGGGAGGCCGGACTCGGGTCGACACGCCCGCTACCGATCGGGCCGCGCGACCGCTAGCGCTCGATACCGCTTTCCCTGATGATTTCGATGGTCGCGGTGAGTCCCCCACCGAGCACATCGTAGTCGATGGTGTCGGCAGCAAAACCACTCAGCTCCGGCACACCCTCAGGACGGCCAGCACCCGGAAGCAACGAGTACTCCTGCGTTTCGGTAACGAACGTGGCCTGCACGTCTTCAGACAACAACCACGCCAGCAACTGTTCACCGGCCGACTGGCTATCGCTCGAGGCCAGCACCGAGCCACCCGTGACGATCACCAGCGAGCCAACATCATCGGCCGGAAAGAAGTAGTTGACCGACGCCAGCGCCGGGTCGGCTTCCAACGCTCGCAGGTTGTAGTAGTGGTTGACCAGACCCATCTCTACCTCGCCACGAGCAACCGCTTCCACAATCGCCGAGTTCTTGGGGTAGTTCGGAGATTGGTTGGCTGCCAACCCTTCCAACCATTCGACCGTGACCTGATCGCCGAGTTCGCTTCGCATGGCGGTAACAAAATCTTGGAACGATCCGTTGGTGGGAGCCACCGCTACCCGACCCGAGTAGGCATCCTTGGCCAGATCCAGCACCGTCTGGGGAAGGTCGGCCGGATCGACGAGATCCTTGTTGTAAACCAGCACCCGGACTCGACCGGTGATGCCAACCCAGGTGTGATCCGAACCGGCAAAGCCTTCGGAAACTCGACCAGTGAGGTCATCGGGGAGCTCCGCCAGCATCCCTTCGCCGGCGAGCAAACCCAACGCTCCCGGGCTCTGCGAAATGAAGACGTCGGCGGGAGAACTCGAACCTTCGGTCTGCAAAAGCAGCGCCAGCTCTGCCGAATCGCCGTACCGAACCTCAACGTCAATACCGGTCTCGTTACTGAACTGTTCAAGCAGCGGGCCAATCAAGTCTTCGGTCCGACCCGAGTACACGGTGAGTGACGAACCGTCACCTGAACCACCGTCCCCGCAGGACACCACAACCGTTCCAAGGACGGCAACTACAAGCGCCAAACCAACAGTACGAAGAAGTCTCATGTGCGGATGATAACGAGTCTTAGTGTTCCCTAACACATGACATGTGTCACATCTTTCGGTGAAGGTCACCGGTCGTGTTCGGCCACCGAAAAAGCAATCCCTGGGACTCCCGAATGACGAGCCGTCACCTGGTCCCCGACCGCAAACACCGGAGCACCAATCGTGCGGCCTCGGACGACAACGTCGTCGATCAGACAGACCGAAGTAATCGTGTCGTGACCGAAATATTCGACCGCCACCACCACCGCATCACCCTCCGGTTGCAGCACCACGTCTTCGGGCCGAACCACGACCTGAACTGGACCATTGGCTGCTTCTTCCAACGGGATCCGACCTAGGGCGGTTTCGGCGACTCGGCCGTCGGCTTCGCCAGCAATCACATCTGCAGCACCGACAAACTGTGCCAGCCAGGTGCTGGCCGGTTTGGCATACATCTGAGCCGGTGCGGCCTGCTGCACCACCCGGCCACGATCGAGCACCACCACTTCTTCACCAAGAACAAACGCCTCGTCCTGATCGTGGGTCACGTACACCGCAGTGATCCCCACCTCGCGAAGCAGGTCGGCTACTTCCTTTCGGAGCGTGGCCCTCAGGTTGGTGTCCAAACTCGAAAAGGGTTCGTCAAGCAGCAGGACCGACGGCCGCGGGGCCAACGCTCGGGCCAACGCCACCCGTTGACGCTGCCCTCCCGACAACGACTCGGGGAAACGACCGGCAAGATCCCCGACCCCAACCATCTCCAAGAGACCAATCACTGATTCTCGAAGTCGCTCCTGGCGTTTGAACGAAAGACGGCCACCCCGCTCGCCAGCCGGTAATCCGTAGGCGACGTTGGCGGCAACGCTGAGGTGCGGAAACAACGCCCAATCCTGAAACACCAACCCGACGCTGCGGTGCTCCGGAGCCTCATGGACACCGGCTGCGGCCACCGTACGGTCTCCAATCCGGATCTGGCCGGCGTCGATTCTCTGCAACCCGGCCAACGCCCGAAGCAGCGTTGTCTTGCCACAACCCGACGGGCCCAGCACCGCGATCTGCGAACCGGGCGCGGCGGCCAACGACACCCCGTCAAGCACCTCCCCGCCACCCAGCGCAACGTGCACGTCTTCGACATGAACACCACGAGGCGAAAAGGATTGGTCGGTCACGGCCATCACGCTACCGGTGGGTCCTGTCGGCGACCATCGTCAACGGCAACCACCGGGCCTACGGCCTGATATTCCACCGCAGCCGAGACCGGGAGGCCCCCCGCGGCGCGACAGGTAATCGTTGGTACGGTCCGGCCTTCGATAACCCGCACCTTCCAACCAGTACCAGCGACCCAAACCAGACACTCCCAACCGTCATCGTCTTGTTTGACTTGCACGTGCCGCGTTTGTTCGTCAACCGTCCAATCGTTGAGTTCGGCAAACACCGCAAGCTCCGCGACCTGCTCAACTGGGTTCAAACCAACCAGGCCCCGACACAACGAAGCCAGCGCGACCGGTTCGTCGCCTCGGTCCACTACGGCAAGGAGCTGCTCAGCGCTAGCCATCCCCCACATCCGGCCGTCGGGAAGGCTCATCGCGGTGGGGGCAAACCGGTGACCGCCGAGATGGCTCACCCGACGCACCGAGACGTCAGGGCGTCGCTCAGCCAACTCTCCGGCCACCCGACTGCCTTCACGGCCACAACAAATGTCGTGGGAGCCCTGCGTGCACACCAGCAATTCCCGCCCGGTGCGGGTTTCGACCCGCTGATCCGCCAACGATTCCGGACCGTGCCGGAGCAGACGCTCAGCCATGCTGGCGACCTGCGCCGGCGAGGTCTGGTAGTCGACCCGTTCAAATTCGGCTCCACCGGCGGGGCGGACATAGTGCACGAGCCGACCCATTTCATCGTCAACGGGTTGGGCGGCCAACACCCGAACCCGACGACCCGAGGCCTCCACCGCACCGGGAACGAAACGCCAGTCCGGTAGATCCCAAACTGGTTTCGGCCAGGGAAGCGCCACGTCGACCACCAGCACTTCATCGACCCGCAGCGCGGTGCCCGCCGGACGAAGTCCGATCTCGGCAGAAAACTCCGAACAACGGGGAGCCAACGACGGCTCCGGCAGCAGGGTTCGTTCAATGAATCGTTCGGTCACGGGATCAACATTTCCGGAAGTGGTTCCTGATGGGCGACCGCGACCCGCTTCGTTGACCGGGTCAAGGCGACATAGAGCGAGCGAACCCCCTGTGAACCTTCGGCAAGGATCCGGGCCGGTTCTAGGACCACCACGGCGTCAACCTCGAGCCCTTTGACCAACGACACCGGAACAACCGTGATCGACTGATCAAGCCCATGGCGACTGGGTCCACCAACCGGTACGCCGCGGTCAGCAAACGCCGCGAGCGTCTCGCGGAACATGGAGCCGGCCACCACGATCGCGACGTTGCCTTCCCCGACCGCCGCTCGTTCCTCCAAGGCAAGATCCACCAACTCCGTCCCCACGTCACGCAGCGGAACAATCCGCGGTGGGTCGCCATCGAGACGAACTGGCAGGGAGGGCCGTAGCCCTGGCGCCGCGAACGGCAGCACCCGATTGGCCAGATCCATCGCCGGACCCGGAATGCGATACCCCACCGTCAGTTCACGGCGGGAAACTCCGCGGCGGTCCGGAAGCTCAGCGATGACCTGGTCCCAACCGGCGTTAGCCCACGCCCCGGTGGCCTGAGCAATATCTCCGACCACGGTCATCGAACCGTTCAGCGATCGCCGCACCGCCATCCGCAGCTCCATCGGGGAAAGGTCCTGCGCTTCGTCAATGCAGATGTGACCGTAGGTGCGCACCTCGTCGACGTCACGGCGGCCCGGTCGGGCCCCTAACAACGCCCGAGCCTCGTCAAGCAACGGCACATCGTGAAACGACCAGACCACCTCGTCGGCATGGACCGAACGGGGACGATGCAACTGCGCCAGTTCGCCCTCGCTGAAGGTCCCGCGATTGGCCGACCGAAGCAGCGCCCGAGAACCGAAAAGGTCATGCAGAAGGTGGGCCGGGGTCAACACCGGCCACATCCACTCCAACAACTCACGGATCGCCAACTCGCCGCGAAGTTGCTCACGAACCGCTTGGGGTTCCACCGGGCGACGAGCGCTGGCCGCCAGGCGCGAAAACACCAATTCCTCCACGATTCGGCGACCCGCATTATGGCGCCGAGCCCGCCGCCGGGCCTCGGTGATGATCGCCGCCGACTCCTCAACGGTCAACCGAAGCCGAAACACGCCGAAACCGACCGAGAAATCTTCCCGCAGCGGGCGCTGGCGATCCCGCACCGCCCGAGCCAACACTTCAGTGATGCGCAGGTCGCCTTTCACTGCGGCGATCGGCTCTTCATCGAGACCATCGACAGCAACCCGGGGTCGGAGCAGATCGCCGAGTACCGCGATCTCGACGCCCGCTTCACCCAGCGAGGGAAGAACCTGCTCGATGTAGGCGAGGAAAAGACGGTTCGGCCCGATGACCAGCACCCCTTGGCCTTCCAACGGAAAGCGATGGGTATAGAGCAGGTAGGCAGCACGATGGAGCGCCACCACGGTCTTGCCGGTTCCTGGTCCGCCCTGCACCAGCAGCACTCCCGGCAGTGGTGCTCGAATGATCTCGTCTTGTTCCCCTTGGATGGTCGCAACGATGTCGCCCAACCGTCCCGAACGGGAGGCTTCGATCGCCGCGATCAACGCACCCTGACCACGAACCTCACCGTCGACGGCTTCGTTGATCAGGTCACCGAAAAGCTCATCGTCAAGACCCAGCAGGGTGCGGCCCCGAGAAGCAAAGTGGCGACGACGTTCCAAACCCATCGGTTCGCGGCCGGTAGCGCGGTAGAAGGGTTCGGCAATAGGGGCCCGCCAGTCGACCACCACCGGGTCCTGATCACGATCCCAGACCGCAACACGACCGATATAGAACCGTTCAACCCCACCAATCGGGTCGATCCGTCCGAACACCAACGACCGGTCACCCAAATCCAGTTGGGTCAGCCGGTTGACGGCACCATCGACCGCGATTTCTCGTTCCAGACGGGCCTGTTCGGTCCCTCCGGATTGAGGTTGATGGCCGCTTGCTACCCGAACCGCCCGCTGGCGAGAATCTTCAAGGCAGGCGTAGGCCCAATCCAGATACGCCTGCTCGGTATCGAGTTCGGGATGGCGCTCAGACACGACAAAAACCTCAACGAAGGGAGAGAAAATCCTACCGGCCCCGCTCCGAAAGGCCATACGGGAGGCGTCAGGCCCACTTCTACGTCGCTAGCCTGCCGCTCATGGTTTCTGTCGGAGTGGTGTTCAGCGCGGGAGGGGCCAAAGGCGACCCTTGGCATAGCGGCGTGGTGGCCGCCATTGCCGAAGCAACCGGTTGGGACGCATCGTCAGCCAATCTGCTGGTTGGCACCTCGGCGGGTTCGTTCACCGCGAGCACTCTGCGGGCCGGACTCAGCGCCAGCGACGCCGACGCACGCTTCACGAACCGAACGGTGACCCCGGCTGGTCAAGCCATTTTGGATCGAATCACCACGCCCTACGCCGAGCCGATCGGGCCGCGCCCCCGCCGACCATCGGCGCTGGCCATGTCGGCCCGGGCCGTCTGGCCGCCTTGGGAGGCCGACCCGATCCGTCTTGCGTTCGGAATGCTCCCCGCCGGGAACCGATCTGGTGCGGCCATGAGCCTCCGGATCGACGAACTCTTAGAAGGACGGTGGCCCACCGCCCCCATGTGGATCGTGGCGGTGCGGTCCAACGACGGCAAACGAGTGGTGTTTGGCCGTGACGACGTCAAAGGGTCACCCGGTCAGGCGGTCCAGTCTTCGAGCGCTATCCCCACCTACTACACGCCGGTTTCGATTGGTGAACGCCGCTACATCGACGGTGCGGTGCATTCGTCAACCAACGCCGACCTGGTCGCCATGCTCGGGTTTGATCTGGTCATCGTGTCGTCGGTAAAGACCGCCACACCGGAGGCTCGAAGCTGGCGTCGAGACGCCGAACGGTCGTGGTTCTCCAACAAGCTCGACAACGAAGTTGCGCTGATCCGCAGCA
>Ga0208785_1000111_pt1 | contig 33706 bp, 49 predicted proteins | sample DEB08_DNA_2_FD_185499 | JGI IMG/M metagenome (GOLD analysis project Ga0208785, IMG submission 185499) | Aqueous microbial communities from the Delaware River and Bay under freshwater to marine salinity gradient to study organic matter... | ecosystem: Environmental > Aquatic > Marine > Coastal ...
AGAATGGGATTAGGAATTAGCTAGGTTATATCAAGAGAGGTTTCCTAATGATACAGTAATAGTAGGAGATGCACATCAATATCTGCTAGACCACTATCAAGAGTTTGATTTCATTTGGAGTAGTCCACCTTGCCCAACACATTCAACAACAAATTGGTTTTTAAACGCACAAGGTGTTATACGCTATCCTAATATGGAACTATATCAAGAAATAATACTTTTAGATTCTTTTTTTAAAGGCAAGTATGTTATTGAAAATGTTATACCATATTATGAACCATTAATACCTGCTAAAAAAAGAGGTAGGCATTTATATTGGACTAACTTTCCTTTACCCAATGTTTTAAGCCATAGGCAACCACCAAAAATGAATTGTAATAAAAACATAACTAAAAAAGTTGCTTTAGCTTTTGCTGAATATCATTTTATAGACAAGCTTTTAAAAAAATACAAAGGTAAACAGTCTAAAGACAAGATAGCTAGAAACTTAGTTGATTATGAAGCAGGTAAAACTATATTAGATACTGCTATGGGAATAATACATAAACAAGATATAAAACAAACAGAACTATTTTAACTATGACAACGATAATAATAACCCTCTTGCTTATTTCTATTTTATATCTTATATTCGCAATCAAAGATTTAAAAGATGATGTTAGTGATATTGAGTTTCGAATGGATATTCTTAAAGAGATATGTGCTGACTACGAGAAAAGAATCAAAGAACTAGAGAATGTCAGACAAACCGAAGTTAAGCGAAGAAAGGGTGCAGATAGCTATCGTAGAATATGTAAAGATGCAATATCCAAATACTCTGCTTACTGCTACAATGGGTGGTCAATTTCAAAGGCACTACTCACAAAGGCTCAAGGCAAAGCGTACAGGCTATTTGAGGGGAGTATCAGACCTGCTTATATTCGAGCCAAACGAAACGTACAATGGCTTGTTTATAGAGCTAAAAAAGGACAAGAAGTGTTATCCCTCAAAGGAGCAAAAGTTATTCATTCAGAACGCTTTAGATAGAGGTTACTACGCTATCTGTTGCAAAGGCTTTGACCACACAAAAGATACGATAGATAAATACTTTAACAACGAATTATGAAGTCAAAATATTATTACGAATACACAAGGAATATGGATACCACGAACAAAAGTGAATTAGAGAGAATAAACAATAAGCTGTTCAATGAAACTGCTAAGGAAAGAAACATACCAAGCTATTACATTGGCTCTGTGTATGGATATGAAGCTCGTAAGGTGGTAGAGGATTGGAATCTATCCTACAACATAGGTACTGCTGTTACATATCTTCTTCGTGCAGGTAAGAAGGTAGAGCAGGGTATGGATAACAAGGCAAAACATATTGAGGATATTAAAAAGACTATTAACCATCTCAAGTTTGAGATAGAAAGATTAGAAAATGAGCATTAATATATACGACAGGAAAGACCGTAGAGGTGGGGGCTATGCCAAGCGCAAGTTTACCCTTGAAGAAGCAGAATGGATAAGAGAAGAATACAAAGCAGGGGGTATAAGTCAGACCAAACTCGCTAAGAAGTATGGTGTATCTCAACCCATCATCAATATGATTTTACGAGGGAAAACCTATAATAAGTAAAATAAATTAAATTATTTTGTTGTTTATTAAAAAAATTAGTTTATCTTTGTAAGGAATTTAAAACTAAAACATTATGAAAGACAACGTAAATATAAAAGATTCTTACTACATAGAGCAAGACAATTACACGCTAGAGGTGTTCTACCACTACTATTCAGAGAGAGATACCAACTACGAAGAATTAGAAATAGAAAAGGTTATACTCAATGGAGGTATTGATATAACAGATTTGTATTGGGATTACATTGATTTAGAAGATGTTATTATAGAATCATTAAAATAAATGGGGGATATAGGGGGTATAGGGGGGTACTTCGATACTCCAATGATAAACAAACTAAACGATAACGAATTTAATTACATTATTATGATTACTAAAAAAGAAGCAAAGCATTTACTAAACAAGATGAGAAACGATAACAGAATGTTCTCACTTGAATTTATTAAAAAAGATGGAACTAAAAGAGTTATGTTGGCTAGGTTCAATGTAACAAAGGGTCTTACAGGAAAGGGTCAACGATACAATCCTGCTGACTACGATTTAATCAATGTGTACGATATGAATAAGAGTGCATACAGAAGTGTGCCACTAAATACATTACTTTGGATTAGAACCAAAGGTAAAAGATATTATGTTAGTGCATAGTACTTGTTTTTTTGAATTTTGTTTTGGAATGGGAGGTAGTATTGAAACTGCTTCCCATTTTTTTTACCTGTTGAAACTGCCATTGACCTCAGCGAAACTGCTCTGAAACTGCCCTGAAACTGCCATTAGTCTGCCGAATTTTTTATAATGACCACCTCCTCTCCTCTTAGTGTCGTTTGTACACTTACTTAGTGTATTTTCTACACTAACCTCTTGGTGTACTTTTTACACTAACTTTGTGTCGTTTGTACACTAAGGTAACAAATTAATATTTTTGTTCTTTTTATTTGTTTATTAAATATTTTTGTTGTATGGGTTGAAAGTTTTTTATTTTTGTATTAAAAAATTTGTATATTTGCTGAAACAAAACTCAATAAAACGATGAAACAAAAAAAACATTTTACACTTGATAATTTAGTTTTTCACTTATGGAAAGTTATTATTGTTACAGTACTATTAATTAACATTTTAAATTTATACTAATATGAAAACTAGAATAAAACTATATAACGGGCTAAAAATTAGTCAAATTTTAACACAAAATAGTAAACTAAAAAAGACTAGCAAAGAAAATAATAAAAGAGTTTTTAACTTTGGTATATCGGCTTATAAAACTAGTACGGGAAAAATTGTTTGTCCCTTTGCTAAAGACTGTATAAAGTTTTGTTATGCTCAGAAAGGGGCTTATAATTTTGGCAATGTTAAGCCATTATTTGAGCAAAGATATAATTTGACTAAAAGTAATATTTTTATTGAAGCAATAAACGACAGTATAAAAGCTAAAAAAGTAGATGTTTTACGTATTCACGATAGTGGAGATTTTTACAGTAATGAATACATAAACAAATGGTTAACAATAGCAAAACAAAATAAAGATGTTATTTTTTATGCATACACTAAAAGTATACCATTATTTGAAAAAATAAATTTACCTGAAAATTTTATTGTTATTTATTCATACGGATCAAAAGTAGATAATTTAATTGATCCGAATAAACATAGACATTCAAAAATATTTGACGATGAAAAACAATTGATAAACGAAGGATATATAAACGCTAGTAAAAATGATTTAAACGCTATTAAAAGCAATAAAAAAGTCGGCTTAATATTCCACTAAAAAAAACAATTAAAAACTATAAACAAATGATACTATATAAATTCACATTAAATTACAGTAATGGACAAATAAAAATATATAACAAGTTTTGTGTACACTACAAAAAAACTAGTATTTATAAACAATGTATAAAACTTTTAGAAAATGATACTTTAACAAGTTTTTCAGTAAGTAATAATTAAAATAATAAAACTATGAACGATATAAACAATATAAATAGATATAAAATAAATACTAAAATTTCTTTTGGTTCTAGGTTCTACTTTGCATCTTGGTGTTATGCTAAGAGCTTTAGAGGGGCAAGACAAACGAAGGTATTTAAACACTATAAGAACGAGTTAGAAAATTCTAGGATAGTCGGTTTACAAATAGAAAAATTTTAAGGATATGAGTAATAAAAAACGACTAGAAGACACGAATTTATCTACTTTTTGGCTAATTATTGTATTTATTTGCGCTTTATTCGGTGGGTGTTAGCCGATTAAATTACTAGATTAAGAAAGTACAACTATTAAATTATTTGTACTTTTTTTTATTTTTTGTTGTGTATATAAAAAATATGTTTTATATTTGTATCATATTAATTAAACAACTAAAACAATGACAAAATTAGTTTACATATTAAGAAGCAACCATGACGGTATCTTAGGAGTGTTTACAAATAAAAAGTTAGCATATAATGATGCTCTTGATTATCTTAAAGACACAAGTAGCACAATAGAAAAAAGCTATTCACAAATTTGCGCCGAGTTTAAAAATACTTATAGAAAGGATATTGAAGTAGTTTACAATAATAGTTTAATATTAGAAATTGAACAAATCCCACTAAACAATAAGTATTAAACACCAACAAATAACACTAATTAAAGACTCTTCATTGAGTCTTTTTTTTTGCTTAAAATTACAGTAATTTTTTTTTATTAATGTTAGCAAAATCTTTGCAAAGATAAGCATTTTTTTTTAATAACCTAATCCCACATTCAATAAGTTATAAACATTTGTTAAAATACTTTGTTAATAACTTGTGCAAATTAGTATTAAATTATTTGTATATGTAATAAATTTGTTGTATCTTTATAATACCGTCAAATTTTGGCGCCGCCCTACTTCTGCATTAGTACATAACCACAACAAAATGAAGTTCAATTTTATAAGTAGATAATATTTAGGAGTTATTATTGAAGTACGTTTATTCAGCGTTGCAAGAAACCTTCGCAAGTTAGTAAAAATAAAAGATAATCTTTCGCAAAAGTAGTGCGAAATGGTAAAAAATATATAGAAAAGTGTTTTTAGAGGGCAAAAAAATTATAAAAAAATTTTAAAGTCCTATTTTATAGATTAAAGGGTTAATGAAGGGTACGTGAAGGGTATAACATACCCTACATAATAAAGCTAAAGATAAAGCTAAGGTTAAAGCTATTTGTATATTACTATTATTTTGTTTAGCTTTGTATTATGAGTGACGAAAAAGAAAAGTTACCTGACACGGAAAACTATGCGCCAAAAAGAACCTTTGGTCATCACAATGGCACGGGTAGAAAGAAGGGTAGTATAACCAAAACCACAAAGATAACAAGGGAGATACTTGCCAATGCTCTTAGTGGGCAGGAGGTAAATATTATGGATGCCCTTGAAAAGCTGTCGGCTAAGAACCCTGAAGCATATATCAATGCCATAGCTAAATTGCTAAACTACGCAATGCCAAAGCTACAATCAACAGAGATTAAAGCAGAGAACAGCAGAAAGATTGAGATTAAGCTAGATGACAATGTTAGCTTAGATGAACTAAAAGCTAAGATGGAGAATCTCGAAAGAGATGACGATGACGATGATGACTTGGCAGACTATATCGAGATAGATGGATAAACAACAGAAAAAGCAGTTGCTTCAGGCAATGGAGAAAGCCATATGCGAGAAATCGTTTTATGAGTTCTTCATCAGAGCCTTTGAGATTGCTGAACCCTCTGTTCCCATATCAGTAAACTTTCACCATAAATATCTTTGCGATTTACTACAAGCCGAAGCCGAAAGGATAAAAGAGAATCGACCAAAGGATAAGGATATAATTATTAATATTCCATTCCGTAGTAGTAAGTCACTACTCGTTACGGTATTGTTTCCCGCTTGGTGTTGGGCAGTATATCCTAAGATGAGGTTCATCACAGCATCATACTCAGCAGAGATTAGTATAGAACACGCAACCAAGTCAAGGGATATAATCAATAGCGAATGGTATCAGAAACATTGGGGTGAAACCTATCAGATTAAGAAAGACCAAAACCTAAAGGCAAGATACGAGAATACTTTTCTAGGAGTTAGAAGGGCAACATCTGTTGGAGGTTCGGTAACAGGGCAAGGTGGCGATATAATTCTAGTCGATGACCCTACCTCTCCGAAAAATGCAGCTTCGCAGATAGAAAGAGAAAATGCTAACGAATGGTATAAGTCAACATTGTATTCACGACTTAACAATCCAACAACGGGAGTTAGGATAATTATTATGCAAAGAGTACACGAAGATGACCTAAGTGGCTATCTTCTATTCAACTCACCCGACAAACATAAGCATATATGTATTCCCGCAGAACTTTCTAGCGACTTAAAGCCTTCACACCTAGCTGACCAATATCAAGATGGTCTGTTTTGGAAAGAAAGGTTTTCACAAGAGGTTTTAGATGATTACAAGTCGGCACTTGGCTCTTATGGCTATGCAGGACAACTACAACAGCGACCAACACCTGCAAATAGCGGGATGATTAAGAAATCGTGGTTCAAGGTAGAAGAAAAACAAAAAGAAGGGGTAGTCAATTTTATAATCGACCCTGCATACACCGCAAGTGAGAAAAATGACCCTTCAGCACTACTAGCCTATGTATTTGCTGACAATACTTGGCAAATAACATCAGTACAGAATGTAAGGTTGGAATTTCCCGACCTAGTAAAGCATATAGTCAAGTTCGTAGAGAAGAATGGCTATACTACGCAGTCTAAAATATTTGTAGAGCCTAAAGCAAGTGGTAAATCCATTGTGCAGACACTTATGAGAGAAACAGGACTGAACGTAAGAGAAGATAAACCGCCTACCAAAGATAAGGTGGCTAGAGTGCAGGACATAAGTCCAACATTGGAAACAGGTAGAGTTACTCTACTAAAGGGTGCTTGGAACGAGGAGTTCCTAATGCAATGCCAACAATTTCCTGCTGCAAGGCACGATGATATGGTGGATTGCCTAGTAATGACCGTAAATCAGCACTTTAAAGGTAAAAAAGTAGTATTTTTTGGATAAATACCTTATAAAATTGAAATTTGCACAAAAACTGCGACAGATAACAGATACTAATAATTAATTTTGCACAAATGAATACATTTAAGCATATAAACAGCAAACACAACACTTTGGTAAGCAAATACCTTACTTACATACAAAAGCAGGTATATAACGCTACCGAAACTGCTAATGATGGTAAATACGATGATTTTCAGGACTTACTTGAAGATATTGTAATGTATCACAATGATTTTGCTGATACAGGCTTAAACAAGGATAATTTAGAGGAATGGGCATTTGCTATCCCTAATTTAACAATGTTTACAGCATTAGGCTTCTTTGCAGGATTAAGAAATGAAGAAAACGATGATGTTATTGAGGATTGCGTGAGAAACGTATATAGTTCTACAATGGATGTCGTAGGAAATTTATCTGACCTAATGAAAGACGAAGAAGAAATAAAAGAAATGGAACAATGTTAAATATAGAAATAAATAGCAAAGAGTACAATATTCCTAACAAGTGGGAAGAAATGACTGTTGATTACTATTGCGGAGTGTATGAGATAATAAAAAAGTATCAAATCACAGAAGAAGAAGCAAATAGTGACAATGATTTGACAAAATACCACATAATGCAGGAAAATAAGATGTATAAGGAATTATTCATCTATATGACAGGCATTAGTGACAAAGTAATGGCAAATGTGCCAATGGAAGATGTTATGGCAGTAATTGAGTGCCTTAACGAGATTATGGAAGAATACAAGCCAAAAGGAATGGACTATTTTGAATTTGAGGGCGATATATACTATTTCCCTATGGATTTCCTTAGAACAGGCACTTTTGGTGATTACATAGAGAGTCAGCAGCTTGAAATGAATACACAATACCTAAAAAACGGTAGATTTGATATTTTACCCGAACAAATGGCAATATTGTGTAAACAAGTTGATGAGGAGGTTGACCTCGACAATATTGATGAAAAGGCGAAAGCATTTCGTAGATTGACAATGGACATCGTATGGGAGTTCAGTTTTTTTTTGAACAAACGAACTTTGGCATCAATCAACGTTATAAAAACCTTTTCAGAGATGGCGGAACAAAAAGTATCGCAGTAGCGAAGGCAAGTAAGATAATGAAGCCATTTGGTTGGCTGAACACCTTATACGACCTAGCACTTGATGGAGTATTTACAAGAGATGGTAAAGATGCTATGCAAAGTGTAAAAGATGAAAAGTTGTATAAAGTTTTAACATACCTGTCTTGGAAAACTGCAAAAGGAGATTATGAACTAGCTGTTAATGAAGAACAGAGGAAACAAATAAAATAATGGGTTTTACTAAACTTAGAGAATTAAGAGATAGGTTTGAGCAACAATGGATAAATGGTGGCTTCATCTTTGGTTACGAGAATGAAATCAATGAGAATCACAACAATGACTATCCATTACTTGTTGTTTTACCACCAACATCTGAACTTCCTGCTACGGAAGGCGATGTGCAAGAGGAATACACTTTCGAGTGCCTAGTCGTTAAGCCATACTATCAAAACCAAGCAGGTTCGCTTGATGTGGTGTTTAGCTTATTGGAACAAGAAGCATTGACTTGGCTACAAAGGGTGTTGGATAGCTACGCAAACAAAGAGGTAATTTTAAGTCCTGACAGTATATCTGTTGAACGAGAAAAAGAACTATATAACGACAAGTTGATACAGGTCAGGCTTACTTTTACTTTAAATGCGTTCTCTCACGACTTTACAAGGCTTGATGAAGCATTTGTTAAGGGATTGACACCTTTGCTTTGGTTAAAGGCTGATATGGGTGTTAAAACGGAGTTCTTTGGCGGTAATGAGGTTGTAAACAAATGGATTGACCAAAGTGGTAATGCAAATCACTTTGAACAAACAACATCAGCTAAGAAGCCTCTGTATAAGTACGAGATGTCATCCAACAGCTATCCTTATGTATTCTTTGATGGAACAAATGACTTCTTGGATTGTGTTAACGACTCCCTTGATGGAACTGCTGATGGTTTGAATAATGGACTATCTGTATTCTATGTAGCTAAGGGATATGATGGTTATAGTGGATATATGTTAGGTAAAAATTTAGACAACGCAGCAAAAGCAAACTTCGCTGTTAGAATATCAACACAGGGCGGTAATCTTAATTGGAGAACTCAAGTGCAAGATAGCGATGACGATTTGTTGGACTACATATATACATCAAACTCAGCAAATCAGGTTTCCGCTAATGCATTTACAAAACACAACACCAATCACAGCGTAAAGTCTTTTGAGAATGGCTCTTTGGTTGATGTTGAAACAAATCCCGACTTTGATGCAGAAGCATTACAAGACCTATACCCACTAAGACTAGGTGCAGCTAGAGATACTATTGGACACCTAAAAGTTGACATACAAGAGATTCTTATATTTGAAAAAGAACTTACTGTCGAAGAAGTTACAAAATTATCAGATTACTTAAAACATAAATACAACATATAATGCCAACATATCAAATAGTAGACGAGCCATTAGGTCACTTTCAAAGTGTGTATAGTCCAATAAAATATTCAGCTAGAGCTACTACAACAAATAGAGATGCTTATGTAAGTTCAAAAGTTACTATAACTCCTTACGATAATATTACGGATGCTGCTTTGACAGACCAAAAAGTTTCTATTAGAGTTCAGCCTAGTATAGACATACCTAATTTTAACTCATCAGGAAACATTCCTAACAATAGTAGATTATATTATACAATAGATGTATCGTCTATTTGTCGTGACTTCTTGTCTTATAGCCTAAGACCTTGTACTCACGACACAGGAAGTTTAGTAAAAAGAGATATAACACTAGCTGAAATATCAAACAATGTATATCAAAAGTTTGAGGTTAAGTTTGAGTTAGAAGTTATATCAAGCGGTGCTTTAGTTCTTTCAGGAGAAAGTGAAACATCAACTTTTTACGCAACAAATACAGCTTTACTACACGAAGAAGAACACTATCTTAATATAGCAGAACACCTTTATGATGGCTCAACAGGAAACATAGATTATGGCGGTGAATTAGTTTATCAATACGTTCATACAGGATATACTAATTATCTAAAAAATAGACAAAAGTATCTTACTACAAAGCCAACTAATTATAGACTTATAGGTCACGATGAGTGTGAATACCTGTCATTCTTACATAAAGACGATGGAACTAATGATGTTAGGGTTTTAGCTAGGTTTTATGATAAAAACGGAAGCGAAATAGCAAATGGAACAGGAAATAATTATGTTTTAGTTATAAACAAAACCGTAGATGGTAACGGTAATACAGGAAGTAATCTTAATTCTTGGGCAGATAGCGGTAGCACAGCAGAAGATTATTCTGTTTGTCAAGTAGGTATAGGAACAAGAAATATAAAAGAAAGTCCTGATAGTACATTTAACGGAAGTTGTGCTGTTACTGATTTTTCAAATGTAGGTTATTACGAAGTTTATACTGAATATAGCGGTAGTGATAAGATAGGTGAAACTGTTAGGTATTACATTGACCACACAAGAGAAAGAGTTAATGGTGTTAGATTTCATTGGCAAAACAGATTAGGTGGTATTGACAGCTACACTTTTGATGGTGCTTTTACGGAAGGAATAAACATATCGTCTAAATCATACGAGCAAAGCATATACCCTGACTTTAGAAGTCAGTTAGGAGCTTCGGCAGGTGGCAGAAATGTGATTCAAGGAGATAATCCATTGTATGCAGAGGATTACGGAGCTTTAGTACCTAGAGTTGCAGGTCTTACTGATGACAAATATCCATCGGTTAGAAAGTCAAAGGTAAAGGCTGTTAAAGAAGGAACTGCTATATCAAGACCTTACGGAATTGCAGAGAAAGATATGTTTGAGGATTTATTAGCTTCACCAAATGTATGGATAGAAAAGGGTTGGATAGGTAAAGAAGTATTTAGAGAGGATTGGAGTGGTTATTCTGCTGTATCTAACATTACTGATAATTGGAATCAAGTAGAAGGGTCTTTTACAACTGATGTTGCTTTCTCAACTTCTGATGGTCATATTACGGGAACAAGAACTTACAAAAAGGGTGATAACTCAGGTAATGACACAATTTGGGCATCAAGCAAAAAATTCATTAAGTACAATCCAAAAAGCATATATGAAATAGAGGTAAGAATAAAAAGTAGTGGTAATGGTAGTGGAAATGACCTTGTTGGGTTTACAGGTTATGCTGCCGACAAAACAACTAAGATAAGCACAGGTGGTTCTGATACTTTTTCTTCAGCACACTACATTACTCTGAAGCTTTACAACCAAACTGCTAATGATAAGTGGGAAACATTTAGAGGTTATGTAACGGGTCATTCTACAACTGCTGCTGTTCAATCTAATAATATAAACGACCCATCAACAGCTTATAATGGCATTGAATATATATCTCCAATGTTTTTGCTTCATCACGATGATGTAGAGGGAATAACACAAATAGACTACATTGTTGTAAGAGAGTATCAAACAGACATACCTAACTCTAAGGGTTGGTATTCTACGCTCAATAGAAACTATTATGTTCCTGTTGTTATTAAAGATGCTAGTGTTACTACATTTGACAATGAGAACTTACAGAGATGTACTTTAAATTATATAGAAAGCAAAGCTAAAAGAACAATAGAATAATGGCAGAAATAAGAGTTGAGCTAAGAGATTTTACTGACAGCATATTAGGCAACCTTGATATTACATCGAGTGATGACTTTCCTTTGTCACTTAACTTTCAAAACTTTGACGTAAGAGATTTTAATTCTCGTAATGGTAGTTTTAGTAAGACTTTCAAAGTTCCTGCTACAAGGAACAACAACAAGTTGTTTAATCATATGTATCAAGATGGTAACATTGACATCAAAAACGTAAGAAAAGATTTGCCTTCTACAATATATTCAGATAACTTACCAATCATAAATGGTGTTTTGAGATTCTATAAGATTACAAAAGACACTAAGGTATTAGAATATGAGTGTACTTTTCTTGGAGATAATATGGATTGGGCATCTAAGATTAAAAACCTTGACCTCAACGAGTTAAGATTTAGCAAGACTGCCTACACCTCTTACCCGCCTGTTTCTGAAGGAAATTATACATTTGATAACATTATACCTTTAGCGGGAAACCCAAGAGATTTTGCAACATATTCATCTCAAACAGATAAATTTCACTATCCATTAATGTCTTTTGGTGAGGGGTTAAGTTCAAGACCACAGGTTACCGAAGCAGATTTTGCACCTGCGTTTTATTTGAAAGATATTTGGGATAAAATATTTATAGCTCAAGGATATACTGTTGAAAGTGAATTTTGCAATAGCGACTATTTTAAATCCTTAATTGTTCCTTGTGATTTTGAAATAAAGGGTGAGCAATCAAACTTTAAATACGGAAAAATAGAAAAGTCTGATGGATATACTCAGTTAGCTTCTCTTTTTGCAAGTGGAACATCTGCAACGCTAAACCCTTATTCAATAGGAAATATTGATATTATAAGACGAACAGGTAAAATAGGTTCAGGTACTTACACAGGTCAACTAGCTAAGTTTGCATTTTCAGGAAACTCTGTATTGGATGATGCAGAAACCAACACACCTGCCGCTTCTGATGGTAATGTTCAGCAAGGAACAAGTGGACTAAACACATTGCTTGTAAAGAACTTAGGAGGTAATCATACAATAAGATGGGATATAACAGCTAGGTTTTTTGCAGATAGTGGTGATGATGGTGGTGAGTTTGATGTATGGGGTCAGGTTTGGAGATGTCAAGATGATGATAGTGAAGATATTTACGCTGCTGAAGCTGCATCAGGTGATAGTTTAAACAATTATTACTCTAAAATATGGGAGCAAAAATATTCTAGGGATTTCTCAAACAACTACGATGTTGATATAAATTGGAACGACACATACGTTGATGCTACTAGCGGAACATCTAAGTATTTGTTTTGTATTGAAGTACAAAGAAAAGGTAATCTTAGTTCGGGTAGAACAGTAACTTTTGGATATAAAAGTGGAACTTTTGAAATAGCAGGTTCAACAGAAATATCTGTTGGTGATGACCTAAATGACGTACACTACTTTGTTCCTGATGGAAAGCAGTCTGATTTTGTTTCGGGTGTTGCTCAAATGTTTAACCTACAATTCCAAACAGATGCAGGTAGTAAGATTATTAAGATAGAGCCATTTGACTACTTTTACAAAGGAACTTCAGATGCGGTAAATTGGACTGATAAAATAGATTACTCAAAACAAATACAAGATGAGTTCATATATGATATAAAATCAGAGTTGATATTCAAATACAAAGATGCTTCAAACGATGCTATGTTAGAAAGATATAACAAAAAAAGCAATACAGATTGGGGTGCATATAGAGAGGTTGATGATGGCAATATATTTACAGATGGAAGCTATGTGGTTGAGAATAAATATTTTGCAGCTACATTTAACTACCAAGAACCTGACTATATAGATAGGGATGCGGGTTCTGCTCATAACATAAATAGAAGTCCTGTTATACCTATGTATTTTTCAGAATTTTCAAACCTTGAGTTCCCTAGATTTGTAGATAGAGGTAAGAAAGATTTTGGCATTGGAGCAAGAGTTCTAATAACAATTCCTATTGATAGTGGTAACACTCAATATATGTCAACAGGTCTTACTAATAATTTAACATCAGGATATTCTTACCATACAAACGGTGAAATTGAAACTTCAAACGCCTTCAACGATAAGTTTTGTAGAGCTTGTTTCATACATTACAATTTCTGCACCATACCTAAATCATCTGTGCCTGACGATACGGATTGGTCATCTTTATCTTCATCAGACATAGACACCATATACAATAGTAGAGTTAAGCTAAGTGCAGGAACATATAATGGAACTGAAGTTTTTTTAGACCCTAATTTATCTTTTAATGATGTTTATTTAAGTCAGGCAAACATAGATGATGGTCACGATAGTAAGATTGATTTTAGAGGGTTATATCATTCTTTCTACAACAAGATGGTTAATCAGTTAAAACAGAAGCCTAGAATAAGACATATATATCTAAATTTAAGTCAAAAAGATGTTGCCACTTTAGATTACAGAAATCTAGTTTTTTTAGATGGAGTATATTATAGGTTAAACAAAATTGTTGATTACAAACCTCATCTAAAGCAATCTACAAAGGTGGAATTGGTAGAGTATTTTGACTTAGGAAAAGAAAGTGTATTATCAGGAGATAAATTTAATTGGGAAACAGTAAACGATAAGTTCTAATGATAGGAAAAAAGTTTAATATAGATAAGGATAAGGAGCTATACAATAGGGTTTATTGCACAATAGATGGTGTATTAACACCTGTTATTTACAAAGCATCAGAAAGGGATTATATAACATATACAGACCTTTATGTAACTAACGAAAAAAGACTTTCACAGCAAACTGCCTTAACAAAAAGCATATCTTTATCAAGACGATTTAAAGAAGTAGAAAACTCAACAGAGGTTAGTGTTAGTCCTTTGTGTGTATTTGATTTTCATAGCAATATTAAGTCAGACAACTCTAATGTTGTTGCTTGGGGAAGCTCTTATAGCTCTGTGCAGCTATCTCAATCAACCATAGCTAATCAACCAATATTGGGTGAGTTTGGAAAAGGTGTAAACGGATTTTCTCCAATACACTTTAGCATATACAACAGCAGCTTTATGTCGTTAAACTCAGCATTAACACTATCGGGTGACTTCACAATATTCTTTTATGTAAAAATAATAGGTCATCCTGTAAATAAGTATATGAGGTTTTTAGGAAAAAGTGATGATAATAATATGTTTTTCTCAGCAGGAGATGCAAGTAACAAGAGCTATATAATGAAGTTTGACTCATCTAACACCGTTCAATTTGATTCATCTACATATTACTACAAGCCTACCACTAATCCTGTTTTAATAACAGTTAGAAGGAACTCTGATAATTTAGAGATAAGAGAAAATGGTGTTAGAATAGGCTCAGCAACTTGCCCAACAACAGACTTTACGTTTGACCAATTTGGAAGAACGGGTAATGTTGATTTGTCTTTTAATGGTGGATTGTATCATTTCTCTGCATATGATGGATATTTAGACAGCAATCTTGAAACTGTTGAAAGCGCTATACTTAAATCAGTAAAACAAGCTAAAGCATTAATATGAAGAATATACTAAAGACATTTGATAGAACAATCAATGAGATTGGAAAGAAGTTTGTTACTAGGTTTAGAGAAGAACTTAAACAACAAGACCATATTGCAACAGGTAATCTTTCTGATACAATGCACTACGACTTAGTAGAGAGTAAAGATTCTATTGATTTAGTTGTTCAGACAAGAGCTAAATATGTAGACGCTGTTAATGAAGGTCAAAAGGCAGGTACTTATCCAAATCTTGATGCTATTATGAATTGGATGGATGCTAAGAAAATACCTTATGGCAGTCAAGGCGAAAAGGTTTCCATAGCAAGTAGAATAGCAAAAAGAATACAAATGGAAGGTACTCCAACAAAAGGAAGTAAGCAATTTTCATTTAACGGATTTAGAACAGGATTTATTAATAGAGTAGTAGGGAGTAATGAAAGACACTTTCTTAACGACATTGATAAATCAATATCAACAGATATAAATAACATATTTAAGCAATTACCAAAACAAGTATAATGGCGAAGAAGCAACAAACAGTACATCAGATTAAAATACTAGGTCTTAATGATATTAAGGCTTTAAATGTTGAGATAAGCAAGTTAGCGGGTAACTATGATAAGCTAGGTAAGGAGGGTAAAGAAACTTCCGAATCAACCAAAAAAGTTGGTAAAGCATCTAAAGATTCTTCAGGAGGCATTTCAAAGATGGCTAAAGGTGCTGCTGCTGCTGCTGCTGCTTTAGTGGCTTTTAATAAAGTATCAAAACTTATGACACAACAGATGAAACAAGCTGTTGAAGTTTTCAAGGGTTTTGAATTTGAAATGACTAAGGTAAAGGCAATCTCAGGAGCTAACGATGCTGAGTTTAAAAAACTAAACAAATCAGCACAAGAGTTAGGTCGTTCTACATTCTTTACAGCACAACAGGTTGCAGCTTTACAGCTTAACTTTTCTAAACTTGGATTTACAGCATCAGAGGTTTTGGAAGTGCAAGAAGCAGCTTTACTTGGTGCAACAGCAACAGGTGAGGACTTAGCAAGAACAGCAACAGTAATTGGTTCTACTGTTAGAGGTTTTGGTTTAGATGCTACTGAGGGTGCTAGAGTAGCTGATGTTATGGCAGCTTCATTTACAAGTTCAGCATTAACTCTTGAAAAGTTCCAAACATCAATGACAAAGGTTTCTCCTGTTGCGAAACTGCTAGGTATGGACTTGGAGGAAACTACTGCTGTTATGGGTGTGCTTACAGATGCGGGTATTGAAGCATCTATTGCAGGTACATCACTTCGTAATATATTCCTAAAACTTGGTGACCCATCATCTGACTTAGCTAAGTCTATTGGATTTACTGTAAACTCAGGAGAAGATATGGTTCGTGAGTTTAGAAGAATGAGGGATGAAGGTATTAATGTAGAAAAGATGCTTGAGGTTGTAGATGTAAGACAGGTAGCTGCAATATCTACAATGATAGAACATATTGATAAGATTGAAAAACAAACCGAAGCATTTAGAAACTCTGAGGGTGCTGCGGGGGATATGGCAGGTGTTATTGGCGACTCTTTGCAAGGTGCTACCCTTCGTTTTCAATCAGCACTCGATGGTTTAAGAATCGTTATTGTAGAAAAGTTTGCTCCTGCACTTACAGGTATGTTGGATAGACTTGCTAGACTATTTAATCTATATGCAGAATCTATATCTCCAATGCAAACCAATATTGAGCTGATGCAAGAGCAACAAAGACTTTTTGATTCTCAAATTAAGCTGCTTACAGATGCAAACTTATCTGAAGATGCTAGAAGAATTATTATTAAAGAGATAAATAAAGAGTTTAAAGATTACCTACCAAACCTTATATCAGAAAAAGATGGTCTTGATGAAATAACAAAGGCAAGTGATTTAGCTGTTACAGCTATGACCAAAAGAGTTGTTGCTATGAAGTTTGAGCAAGAACAAAAAGAGATATTGGATAAAAGGAGAGCTGCTTCTGAGCATTTAGCAAATATGCAGATAGCAGAATCAAGAGGTGAATTATCATCTCAACAAGAAGGGTTATCAGCAGAAGCAGAAGCAACATTGAAAGGTTTTGAGGACTTAGCCATAGGACTTTCTAAATCTACCTTAGAATCTACTGAAGGCTCTATTGAGGAGCTTACTAAGAAATATAGATTGATGGCACAGGAATTAGGATTTGCTTTTGAAGATTTATTTCCTGATGCTCCAAAAACCGATGAAAATAACGATAATGGGAATGGAGGTGATGGAGAAGGTATAACTCAACTTGAAATACAAGAGGAAATATTACAACGAGCATTACTTGACATTAAAAAAGATTACTTAGTTCAAGAAGAACAAGATAAAAATGACTTAAACGCAAGACTTTTAGCATCTGAAATAATACATTTAGAGCAAACCATTGGATTACTAGAAGATGGTTCTGATGCTAAATTCCAAATAGAAAAAAGATTAACAGACGCTAAAATAAAACTTAAAGAGCAAGAAGCTAATGCTCATATAAAATCGGAAGAAGATAAGAGGAAGGCGACAGAAAAGAATATTGCCACAATGAAAGAAACAGGTAAACTGTTAATGCAAATTGGTGAGCAAGAAGGTGAAAATAGTAAGATAAGAGCAATAGGTATTAAGATAACTCAAGCTGCTGCGGTAGCAGAGGGTATTCACGGACTAACGAAAAGTTTTAGCGCAATATCAGAGCAAGGTTTAGGCGGTGACCCATTTACCGCAATATTAAGAGTAGCTGCTATGGCAGCGCAACTAGCATCTGTTATATCTAATTTAAAAGCGTTAACAGGCAGTAGTGGTGGCGGAGGTGGCTCATCTGATGGTGAAGCTACATTCTTACAAGATAGTCAGGGTAATCAGTTTGCTAATGGTGGACTAACAAGAGGTGGTATGTTTCAAGGTAACTCACACGCTAATGGTGGTGTTAAATTTAGAGTTGGTGGTAGAATACACGAAGCTGAAGGTGGTGAAGCAATTATCAACAAAAAATCAACAAGTATGTTTAGACCTGTACTATCAGCTATCAATAGCTACAATGGTAATGGTGTAAAGTTTGCTGATGGTGGTTTACTCAATAGCGGAGAGAAGTTTGCTATGGGCGGTGAGCTAAGGTCAGCACAACAATTAATAAGTGGAGGAATGGGAAGTTCTAAGGTTGTAATCGTTGAAAGTGATATGACAGAAGTGCAGAATAGAATATCTGCTATTGAAAGTCAGGCTACTTTTTAGTATATTTGCGTATGATAAGACAGAATAGTGCCGATATTGTTAATGAGTTCATAGAGCTTATATACAATGAAGTCAAGGTGCGATACTCTGAGGAAGCAGGAATAAAGAATGTCCTAAACCATCTATCAGAGAAAGGTCTTATCGAGCCAAGAAAGCTAAGAGATTATATGATAATAAGAGATTTTGACAAGGTCTTGGAATCTAATGATGGTAACTACACATTTACATATATGGACATATCCATAAAGTACGATGTGTCAGAAAGAACCATTCAGAATATTATGTATAAGCACAAGCGTAAATTCAACAAAGACTACAATATTAGATGATTACCCCATTTCTGCGAAAGATATAATACATTAATTATTAAATTTGCAAAATGAACAAATGGTATTCAATAGAAAACAAAGCAGATAATAGCGTAGAAATATCTATCTATGATGAGATAGGTGACTACGGAACATCTGCTAAGAACTTTATAGAGGAAGTAAAAGCTGTTGGAACTGCTGACATCACATTGCGTATCAACTCTGTTGGTGGTAGTGTGTTTGATGGTTTAGCTATTTACAATACTTTACGTTCTCACAATGGATATGTAAACATTAAGATTGAAGGTTTAGCTGCATCTATATCAACTGTTATTGCGATGGCGGGAGATAATATTGAGATGTCAGAAAACGGATTCTTTATGATTCACAATCCTTTCGGACAATCGGCAGGTGAAGCAGGTGATATGCGTAAGACTGCTGATTTACTTGACAAGATAAAAGAGGAGATTATGGAAATCTATTCTAAGAAAACAAACCTTTCGTTTGAAACTCTTTCGGATATGATGGATAAAGAAACTTGGTTGTCTAGTCAAGAAGCAATGGAATATGGCTTTATAGATACTATTACAGAGCCTATGAAAGTTGCTGCATCTTTTGACCTTTCTAAATTTACTAACGTGAACGAGAAAGAGGTCAATGATAAATTGAAATTAAATAATAATAATAAATCAATTAAAATGACTGAAGAATTAAAAACTTGGTTCAACGGTGTTAAAGAGGAAATCTTAAACGCTGTAAAAGGAGAGAATGTTTCTACTCCTGCTGAAGAAGTTTCTGTTTCTATTTCTGACAATGAGGTTATCGTTAATAAGCTAGAAGAACTAGAAGAAAACGCTAACTCTTTGCGTGAAGAAAAAGAAGAATTAGCAGGTCTTGTTGGTGAGAAAGAAGGCACTATTGCTGACTTAACTAACAAAGTTGCTGATATGGAAGCTAAATTAGCTAAATTAGAAGCTACTGAAACTAATGTAGAAGTAGAAAGCGACCCTGCAATCAACGAAAGTGATGTTGTAGTTAACGCTTGGGATGCTTTTGCTAAATCAATTTTAAAATAATTAATAAATAATATAATATGGCTTTACAATTAACAAGTTTACCAACTGTTGAGCAGTATGATGTAAACAGAGCAATCATCCAACCTATCTTTATGGGTCAGGATTATATGCAATATATGGAAGTATTACCTAACATTAAAGGTACTACTGTGATTGACAAGTTCAATCAATTAGGAAAGATTACAAAGGCTTTCACAAACGATGCTTTCTCTGCTGAATCTGATGTAGATAAAGGTGCTACAATTACAATCACTCCTTCTCGTGTAGAAGCTGAGATTGAGTTTAGAGCAAACGAGCTTTTCAATAAGATGAAAGGTCAATTGATGCGTGACGGACACGAGTTTGATAATGTTGAAGGCTCTGTTGTTAAGAATATTCTTCTTGACTTAATTGGACAAGGCGTAAAAGCTGACTTTAATCGTCAACTATGGTTGTCAGATGTTGCTGAAGCTGATGCTGACTACGGTATCTATGATGGTATCTTCCAAGTAGCTAAAGAAGCAGGTGCAACTGCATTAACAAGAGAATATAGTGGTTTAACTACACAGGCTGACGATGCTGCTTTAGTAGCGGGTAATGGTCTTAAAATTATGCAAGGTCTTTATGATTCTGCTGCTCCTGAATTATTAGAAGCAGGAAATCACGTATTCTTTGTATCAGGTGATATCGCTGATGACTATATGGCTTCAACTTTAGAATCTTCTAGCTTTGCTGCTGCGGGTTACGGTGCTATGGTTAACGGTGTTCCTAACTTAACTTACAGAGGTATTCCTATCATTGTACGTAGAGATTGGGATGTAGCAATCGCTGCTGATGTTGCAGAAATCAACGGTTGTACTGCTGCTGCTGAAACTCACAGAGCTTTACTAACTACAAAAGATGCTTTTGTTGTAGGTACTGACTTCGATGAGAACTCTGTTGAGCAATGGTATTCTATGGATCACAAAGCGTATCGTTTTAGAGTTGCTTATATGGTTGGTGTAGCGTTGAAAGACCCTAAACTAGCTGTATATTATACTCCTAATGCAATATCGTAATTAATTTAATTAATGGGGGATGAAATACTCCCCCTTAATTTTTAACTATTAAAAAAATAATAAAATGGCAATAGAAAATTTAGTTGTAGTCAACTCTGATATTGAAAAAAGAGGTGGTCTAAGACACATTGCACTTTGTGAGTTGGATAAGTTAACTCCTACATTTAGTAATACTACTGATGTTCACGGTGTTGCTTTAGCACAATCTGAGGATTTAGCTAACTTTGACCTTAAACAAGGTACAGGTTCTTTATCTACAAGTGGCTCTAAAGAAAATGGTGTTGTTATGTTTGAGCATACTATATCTTTTTATGTTCCTAACTGCTCAACTGAGCATTTTAGCAACCTACAAGATTTGCTAGGTAAAAGACTTGCAGCAGTAGTAGTTGACCATAATGACAACAAATACTGTGTAGGTATTAGTGAGGCTTACGGACACGAAACAGGAGATAATGCTTTTGCTTCACAAATGTATGCTACATTGACTTCTATCGAAGGTGGAACAGGTGCAGCACTTGGTGAAGAAAACGGTGTTACTGTAACAATTTCTTGTAGTTCAGGTGAGCTTCCAAGAATTGTAACAAGTACAGTTACTGTTAATCAATCATCAGGAACAGTTACCTTATCATAATAATTAACTAAAAAGTAATGGATTGGGCAATTTGCCCTTTCCTTCTTTTTTTATTATACTTGCAATATGTATAAATCAACATTAAAAGAAGGTCTTACCGTTTTTAACGGATTTAAAGTTATGTGGGCAAATGCAACTCAAGATGAACTAAAGAAGGTTTATGACTTGGGATTTACTAACCTTGTAAGCAAAGAAGATGCAAAACCGAAGAAAACCAAATCAAAAGCAAAAGAAGAATCAAGTAAAGACAACTCCGACAAAGAGTAGTTTTAATACTAAGTATGCTTTTGTAAATCTATCTACTCCTACGGTAGATACTGAGGTTAAGGATTTAGACAGACTAAGAGAGGACTTTATTCCTTTTGGTAAGGATAACTTATTTCCTCAATACTTAGCTGAACTAAAAAGACAATCTTCTACACACAGGTCTGTATTAGCACAGAAAACTACATTCACTACGGGTGGTGGTTTTATTACTGACAATGAAGCTCTAAGTGGTTTTATTGAAGATGTAAACGCTAATGGAGAAAGTTTAAAGGACTGCTTTAAAAAACTAGCTGACGACTATTATACTTATGGTAATGCTTTCTTAGAAGGTGTTGTATATGATGGCGGTGTAAACTTCTATCATAAAGATGCTTCAACAGCTAGGGTTTCTAAAAATAAGAAGTACGTTTACTTCAACTCTGATTGGTCTAATTACAGAAAGAACAAAGAGAAAACTCAAAGAATACCTGTTTACCCACAGATTTCTAACAGCAGTTTTATTATACATTACAAGGATTACGAAAGTACATTTAACTTTTATGGTTTACCTGACTATGTAGCTGCATTGGAACACATAGCAATAGACTATGAGATTGGTAAATTTAACCATACATCATTTAAGAATGGATTTAGTCCTTCCGCTATTGTTACCGTTAATGGCGATTTTGGCGAATCAGAAGCCGAAAAGTTTGTTGAAACTGCTAAAGAAACGCTAACAGGTAGTGGTAACAACTCAAAGATATTATTCCTTGTAAAGAATGGAGAGGATAGTCGAGGAACTGATGTTCAGATTATATCCAACAAGGAAGATGGTGACTTCTTAGACTTACAGAAGTTAACCGACCAAAACATAATTACCGCTCACAGATGGCAACCTGCCTTGAGTGGTATCGTATCATCGGGTAAGATGAACAATACGGGTAGTGAGATTAGAATAGCTTATGACTTAGCTATGTCAACTGTTATTAGAGATACTACTAACATCTTGCTAGAGCCGATTAAAAGGGTTATCAATGCAGAGATGGGTATTGACACAAGTGACCTTACGGTAGCTTACGAACCGCCTATCTCATTCCTTGCAGATATTGACCCTAAACAAGTATTGACTATCAATGAGCAAAGAGCAATGCTTAATAAAGACTTGCCTAACATTCCTGATGGTGAATTACTTATATCAGATAGACAAACAATAACCGTACAAAGACAACAAGAGAATGGCTAATGTAAGACAATATGATAAGTTTGTAACACCTTCAGAGGTTATATCTACTGCGTTTACTAATCAAGCAACAGATACAGCTTTGATTAGCGATGCTATCCTTGAAATTGCTGAACTTGCACACATTAAGCCTGAGCTTGGTTTGGATATGTATGAGGAGCTAAAGATACAGAACGATAGCACAGGAACTCTTACAGCAGCCAACTCAATGCTTTTACAATACTACCTTAGACCTGCATTATGTTGGTTTGTTAGATTTGAGGTTATGAATGAGATTCAGTACAACACAACATCGGCAGGATTAGTTGTTAACGTTTCCGATTTTAGCACTCCTGCAAATGTAGAGCAATTTAATCAAATGAAAAGTGATACATTTAGAAAGGCACAAGTTTTACTTGACGATATGATTGCTTACATTACACATCAAGACCAAGTAAATAACTATCCTTTGTATGGTAAAGATGGAGATAGCTCTATGCCTGATACGGATATAGCTAGTAAGATGAACGGAATAATATTCTACTAATGAAGGAAGAAGAAAACGTATTTAGAGAGAACAAGGAATGTCCTGATGGATATGAACACCAAATGCCTGATGGCTCTTGGATGTGCGGTAAAGAACACGATGGTGGTGCTTACGATGAGTTTGACGAAAACCAACTTGACCTTATGGATTTAATCAACGAGATGATGAGTGATTTGATTTCTGAAGTTAAGTCTGCTAAAAATGCTTTCTCTCAAGAGGAGATTGATGAAACATATACAGAGTACAAGAAGTCTGTGAATATGAGTTACTCAGAACTAAAGAGATGGTCTGAGAATAAATGTAGTAAAAAGGCTAGTTTAGGTAGAGATGCTATAAACAGAAACCTAAAACTACTTTCTAAGAAAAAAGCTGATTGGACATCTAACGATGCTACTGAAGCTAGAAAAGCTATTGCTTATATTGCAAGAGCAATAAAACAACCACAAGGCAAAGATGTGAGTAAAGAATGCCCTTACTCCAAAAACTATATTGCTTTAAAAAATTGGGCATACGATAGAAACAAATAAAATAAGATAAAATGGCAACAGGATTTTTAGATGATAATGAATCGTTGATGAGAATGGTAGGACACACCGTTGGTGATGTTGAGGTATTTACTACTGCTGCTCAAACAAGCAAAAGTTTTTACTGCATACATTTCCCTGTGGAAAGTGTAGTATCAAGCATTGCTGTTGATGGTTGTACGGGTGAAACTGCTCTACAAACTACTTTACCTGCGGGAACTACATTGTTCTTGGGTAAAGTAACAGCGATTACATTAACAAGCGGTATTTGCATAGGATATACAAGATAATATGGCTAGTAACGAACATAGTAGTTTAGATAACTCACAGCTTCACGTTCCAAAGGACTTTAGCACAGCATCGGCTAATACTGTTCTTACTAAGAATGGTAGCAATGCTTTGACTTGGGCAGATGATAACCTTAGACGAACTCACTTCGTTAGGGTTAATGGTTTCTTTAGTCAAAGCACAACTGACGAGTATGCACCTACATATTCAGGTAACTCTACTCACGTTTGGGATACAATAGTAACTGATGCTACTGCTGATGCACAAGATGCTGTTGCACAAGCACAACTATATTGCCTTAGAGATGGATACATCAATGCTTTTGGCGGTGTTGTGGCAGCTACAAGCGGTAAAACTGTAAACTTTAAGATTTACAAAGGAACTCCTGTTGATGAAAGTGCAGCAGCTATTGACCTTACTCAATTAGGTAGTACAGCTAGTGAAGTTGGTGGTGGTAATACTACAACAGATGTATTCTCGGCAGGTGGATTGGGTAGCACTCAAACATTCTCAGCAGGAGATATTATTATAGTTACTATATCAGCAGGTGCAGCAGAAGCAACAACAGCAAGGTTTAACGCTACTATGGAAGTAGTATATACAGAAGATTAATATGTTAGGATTAAGAATAGCTTTAAGTGTAGCAAAAGGAGTTATTGACGAAATAGGTGGCTTATTATCAAAATTAGCAAGAAGGTCAACGTATAGTGAGAATCTTGCTGATTCAAGAGCTATTGTTTCTGATATAGATAGTTATGATTTATTAGACAAAGCTACTATACTACTTACTCCTACTGCAACAAGTGATGCAAGGGTACACTCTGTAAAGACTTATACAGGTGATGAACTTTTGGACGTATCAAGTTTAAGTGGTACTAATTGGACTGCTGATGGTAGTGGTGGATTTACAAATAATGGTTCAGGTGAAGGCTTAAACGGAAGCCTTAATGAAAATACAATAATAGGGGCAACGTATAAGTTTACTTTTGACGTTACTATTAGTGGAATTGCTAACGCTACGTTTGGAGGAGTTACAATACCTGTCTTTACTACATCAGGTTCTAAGGAATACTATGTTATTGCTACAAGTTCTTCTACAAGTTTTAGTTTTTATTTAGCTCCATCAGGTAGCCCATCTATGTTTGTTAACAACATATCAATAGTAGATGTATCATCAGACTTTGACTTCGATAGAGCAAGTAGTGCTACAAGAATAAACTCTGATGCTAATGTAGAAGATATTACAAGTGATTTAGCTAGAATAAACTATGATAGTAATGGAGATAATGGTCATATATTGTTAGAGCCTACTTCTACTAATCTTGTTCCTTATAGTGAAAACTTTGAAGGTGGCTCTTGGACTAATGAAAGTATTGGAACAACACCAACTTTAGAAGGTGGTTATACTGCACCTGATGGTAGCAATAGTGCATATAAAATATCTAATGCTAATCAAGATAGCTTTTGGTATTATCCAAGCGTTGCTGATTCTGATGATTCTAGAACGATATGGGCAAGAACTGTAAGTGGAACGGGAACTGCTCAATTAACATCACATAACTCTAATACTAACAATACTTTCAACTTAACAGAAACTTGGCAGAGATTTGAAGTTAATGGAACAACTTCAGGAACAGGCTCAACTAGCTTTTACGCAGTAGATTTTAGAGGTAGTGGAACTCTTACAGAGTTGTTAGTATGGGGCGCACAACTAGAAGCCTTAAGCTACGCTACATCGTACATACCAACACTAACGGGTAGTACAGTTACAAGAGCAACAGAAACACTAACAGGTAGTGGTAATAGTACATTAATAAACTCAACAGAGGGTGTGTTATATGCAGAGATAGCTGCTTTGGCTGATGATGGAACATATAGAGAATTAGGTCTATCTGATGGAACCACATCTAATAGAGTTTTAATTAGCTTTATAAATTCTACAAATCAAATTAGAGCCAACTTTAATGGTACAGGTGGTGATAATTTATTTTATACTGTAACAGATATTAAAGATTTTCATAAAGTAGCAGTAAAATGGAAAGCAAATGATTTTGCTTTGTGGGTAGATGGTGTAGAAAGAGATACTGATACAAGTGGCTCTAGTTTTAGCTCTAACACCTTAAATAGTTTAAAGTTTAATAGTGGTGTAAGTGGAGATAAATTCTACGGTAAATGCAAAGCACTAGCAGTATTTAATGAGGCTTTAAGTGATACAGAACTTACAAATTTAACAAGCTAATGAAGAAGATAGGTAAATACGAGTTTGATGATAGCGTACAAGCAGAAAGCAAAATAAACGCTTTAGGTACAACAACAACAGAATTAGGTGATGTAGTACCATCGCACAATCATATTATCGTAAGACTAGGCTATATCGTTTTAGAGCAAGGCGAGTATAACGAAAGTGGTGAACAAACAAAAGCACCTGTATTATCTGATAAATACCACGTAGATGTATTGTGGAAAGGCTTAGAGCCTGTTGATGCAGAAGCAGAGGTTTTATCTTATGTAGAGCCTAGTGGTTGGGAATCAAATAGAATAGAGTTAGACAATAACGGGGTACACTCATTTATGGGATTAGATTACCAAGAATACAAGTTCTAATGGCACGAACATCAGCAGCACAAGAGATAGCACTTATGAAACAAAGAATGGACTCTATGGAGGATAAATTAGATAAGATGGATGACAAGTTAGATATGCTAACTAAGAATCTTCTTGACCCTGATAAAGGGGTTGTTTCTCGTGTAAACAAAAATACTGCTGCTAGAGTTACTATGCAGAAAGCATTATGGGGATTGTGGACTATTGTAATTGGCTCATTGGTGGCATTTTTCTTTACTAAGAATGGCTAAGGGTATATCATTTACATTTAGAGCATCTCCTAAAGTAAAAAGAAAGGGAATACACGCTAAGACAAAAAGCAGAACAAAAAGTGGTAAACAATATAAAAAAAAATACAATGGGCAAGGAAGATAAAGAATACTGTAAATGTTTTAAGTGGGAATCTTGTAAATGCTGTGAAACTGCTGAAACTGCTGAAACTGCTGAACATATAGGTTTTGATTCTTGGGTAGAAGATATGGAAGAACAAGAACAACCTACCTGCAACATTGATAATCAAGAGGACTGCGAGAATTGTGGTAGCTGATGAAACTGCTGTGCTTACGATATAACCTTGCCTTAGATAGTACTAATGGTATGTTATTCTACGAAGGCTTTGCAGGATATGACTTTCTTTGCTATACACTAGAAGATGAGTACAGGAGAGATAAGGTCAAAGGAGAAACAATGATACCTTATGGAGTCTACGAAATCAAGTATAGAAAAGAGGGTGGCTTTCATAATAGATATACTGAAAGATTTGGCGATTTACATCGTGGTATGTTGCATATCACTAATGTTCCTAACTTTGAGCATATTCTCATACATTGCGGTAATACTGATGAACATACTAGCGGGTGTTTACTCGTTGGCGATTCGCAAGAAAACAACAACTTAGTTTCTGATGGATTTATAGGTAAATCTACACAAGCATACAAAAGACTTTACAAAATGGTTGCTGATGAACTTGATTTAGGTCATAGAGTAATTATTGAATATAAACACATTAATGATTTAATGGAAGTTTAACCCTTGCCAAAGGGTTCACAAAGGGTACTTTATACCCTATATAATAAAGCTAAAGCTATAAATAAAGATAAAGATAAAGTTAAGGATATGAGTATATTGAGAAAAATATTTAGTAGTGGAGCAAAGGATTTAGTAGATAGTGTTGGAACTGCTATTGATAAGATACATACCTCAGCAGAAGAAAAAGAACTTGTAAAAAATGAGATAAACAAAGCCATCTATGAGTTTGAAAAGAATATTCAGGTAGAGGTAACTAAGCGTTGGGAAGCTGATATGAATGGTAATTGGCTTACCAAATCTATAAGACCATTGTCACTAGCCTTCCTGTTGTTTGTGCTTACCATATTTACACTAATTGACTTTGGATATGTAGATATGGACATCAAAGATTCTTGGATTGACCTATGGCAACTATTAGCCATCACAGCCTTTGGTGCGTACTTCGGAGGAAGGTCGTACGAAAAAATTAAGAAATAACTTTTAACTTACTTCTTTTTTACTATATTTGCACATACGTCTGTATGATGTGATTAAGTTTTGTTTTAGTTTTCAAGTGGGGTGCTTCGGCACTCCATTTGTTTTTTATATATTTTTTTTGTATAATTGCAAAAACATACATATATGAAACAATACAGACCTAGACTATCCGAATCAGAGTACGAAATCATACAAAAGATGAGAGAGAAAGAAACTCGTAACGTACTCGTTGTAGGAGATTTACACGCACCATTTATCAAAGGACAATGCAATGATGGTGGCTCATACCTAGAGCATTGCTTAGAGGTCTATGAAAAGAATAATTGTAACGATGTAATCTTCATCGGAGATTTAATTGACTCACATTTTTCCTCATTCCACGAAACACACCCTGATGGATTTGGTGCAGGAGAAGAACTAGATAGAGCTATTAGTCAGTTACAACCTTGGCACGAAGCATTCCCTAATGCAAGGGTGTGTATTGGTAACCACGATGCTATAATATCTCGTAAGGCGGTAGCTATGGGAATATCACAAAGATGGCTTAAAGACCTTTCAGAAGCCTTACAAGTGCCTACTTGGACATTTGACGATAGCTTTGAGCAAGATGGTGTTATCTATACACACGGAACAGGTAGTAGTGGAGCAAGAGGTGCGCATAACCGAATGGTAAATTGGGGTAAATCAGTAGTACAGGGTCATATACATACGGAATGTTCTGTATCTTGGCATTGCACTAAGACTGCTAGACATTTTGCTATGCAGGTAGGTTGTGGTGTAACTAACACAAATCAATATGCACTAGCATACGCAAAGAACTTTACTAAGCGTTCTATAATTGCTTGTGGTGTTGTTTTAGACAACGGAACACTACCGATTACTTACCCAATGCACTTGGGAGAAGAATAATCTTCACTCTAGTAAAGTAAACTTTTTTTATATTTTTATTAAATTATTTTTGGTAGTTTGAATTTATTTACTAACTTTGCCGAAGTTATTAATTAAAACAAAACTATTATGTCACAAGAATTAAAAGTAGAAATGGTAAAAAAAGGCGATGTGCTTTTTTATTTAGAAAGTAAAATATCATTATTTGAAACTTTATTATCTAACGATGAGAAGTCACAGGTTGACTTTATGGACAACAACATTCTAAAAGAATGGTATGACGGCAGAATATGTGCAAGAGTATCAGCCCTAAGTAGCTTAAAAGAATTAAGAACACTAATCAATAACCTTTAATAAATATTATTATGTCAGTAGAAATTAAAACAGAAACTAAGAAAGAAAGTTTACGCAGACTATTCACAGAGAATGGTCTAGTACAAGAAGATGTGTATAAAGATAAACGAGGGTTTGTTATTATCACACGAACAGGAATTGATAAAATTATCAGCAACAGAGGAATCAAAGTTTCCTATGAGCCAATCATTATGGAAAGAGAGTGGGTTGTACTTAGATGTGTTGCAGAGATGTCAGAGAATCAAAGCAGAGTAGAATCTTTTGGAGAATGTTCTAGTGAAAACACTATGGGTCTTGCAGGTAAGTTTCCTGTGGCTATGGCAGAGAAACGTGCTAAGTCAAGAGCAGTACTAATGCTTACAGGATTCTATGAGCAGGGAGTTTATGGTCAAGATGAAATGGCTGACTAATGGATTGGATAGATGAAATACTTGCTAGTGAGCCTATCAGTAACACGCAGATAGCTGTTATTGAGGGTTTGCTAACAAGCGTTCCCTACGAACAAGATGACATTAGAGATATAGAAAACGGTCTTTTACATTTAACGTATCAAGAAGCATACGAGTTAATCAGTAAGCTAAAAGAAGATTACATACCAAAAGACCCTAGAGAACAATTTAATAAAATAACAAAGAGATGGCAATAAAAAAACACGCAATGACTAAAGAGGGTGCAATACTCTCAATCACAAGAAATCAGATAGGTAAACTTTCTGATGGCAAGAGGCCAATAGGAATATTAAAATCTTTCATAGATATGTATATGAAGGAAGATAATGACAGAATAAAAGAAACCTACAAAGTAGAGTTTGGAATAGAATTAGAAATCGTAGAATATAAATAATTATGACAAAGATAGCAAATAACGAGTTTGAGAAATTCGTAAGAATCACAGGAATGACTAAGCGTAGATTTAGTGAAGTAACAGGATTAAAAGGTACTAGCGTAACTAAATACCTAGAGAACCCTACAATGCTAAGGCTCAAGCACTTACAACTATTGGCTGATGCCGATGAGTTTAAAGAACAAGAGGTTGGCGATGTTGAACTTTTAAATATGATAAACTATGTTAAATAGTATTGAGAGGAGGGAAGCATTAAATAAAGCAGTATGCTCTATTTATGGTGTGAATGAGAATGAACTATTTAGCGTAAGCAGAAAGCGAGAAATCATAAGTGCAAGGCGAATGGTGTTGTATTTTCTTCGCAAACACTATGGCGAAACCTATATGAGCATAGCTAAAACATTTAGTATGAATCACGCCACAGTAATACATCACATAACACAAATGAAAAACTTTTTGGAGTTTGATAAGATGGAAGTTATAAACTATATCAAAGTTAGAGATTATGTGTTTGAGCAAAATAGTGAAGTAACACTATCAGAGGAACTTGACCTCTTAAAAAAAGAGAAGTCTTTATTAGACGATAGATTAGAACAAATAGAAAATGAATTAAAATTATTAGACAATGGAAATTAATGGAACGTTAGAAGCAATCTTTGATACAAAAGAATTTAAGAGTGGCTTCAAGAAAAGAGAATTTGTAGTTAATACAGGTGGAGATTATCCTCAATCAATTAAGATGGAAGTGGTAAAAGACAATATTGATAAGCTAGGAACTATCAAGGTTGGAACTGAAGTTACCTGTAAGATAGACATCAGAGGTCGCCTGTATGAAGGTAACTACTACAATAACATATTAGCTTGGGCAATCAATGTCGGTGGTGCAAAGACAGAGAAACCTGCTGAAACTGTTAACGAGTCAGACTTACCCTTTTAAGGTAAGAATGTTAATCAAAGCATTTGATTGTGAAATCGAATACTAAAAGAAAGTATGTGTCGAGGGTGGATAAGCTATTAGAAGCCAATGCTGCCCTCAACGCATCTCTCGGCATAGATAGCACCAAAACCGAGATTGAGTCGATTAGAAAGGAGATAAGAGCCAATATACGCAGGATTAAGGACTTATGTCCATACACACATTCTATTATTGATATAGATGATAATCACAAGACAACAAAATGAATTGGAATAGTAAACAAAAAGAACATACAAAGTTAGTCAAGATAGAAACCATTGCAACTGCTGAACATTGTAAGCACTTAAAAAACGAGGGTTACTCTGTTGTTGAAATTGCCAACAAATTGAATCTAAGCAAGGCAAGGATTTATGAGTACTTAAAGTATAAGGAGTCTGATGAAGTATGAAACTGCTAAAGATAGAGAAAGGCAGAAGAAAGCAAGTGACTTATTTTGCCACGCATTTGACCTTATATCTATTGACAGGGGCGATTTTGCTTCTGTTGATTATGACTTAAAGAATAAGAAGGGATTTGTTGTAGGATCATTGGAAGTTAAAGGTTGTCCTAATAGAAACATAGATGACAACTTAACTGTGCAGGTGGCTATACGCAAACTTGTAGATTTGCAGAAACATCAAAAGAAAACCAACAAACCTGTGGCAATCTGTTGGGCATTTGAAGATGGCATTGTGTATGAGAGAATTGAGAACCTTGAGGGTAGTTTTAGTCTTGGAGGTCGTAAGCCAAGAGCAGGAAGTTACAATGATATTGAGATAATGGCTAGAGTAGAGATAAAAAAACTTAAAAAAGTTTGTTATTAATTAAAAAAGTTTACTTATCTTTGCTGTGTTAAACAATTAAACTAAAACATTATGACAAGCAAATTTGATTACAAACTATTTACCGATGTAACTTTTGAGGGTGTCGACCACAGAGACCATCCCGACTACTGCAATGCTTTCATTGCAAGTGCAGAGTACGATGGTAGATATTTATCTGATGAGGAGTTAGATGAACTAAACGAGGATACGGATTTATTATACGAATTATTAATTGATAATTTATACTAAGACAATGGCAAAACGAATGACAGATACAGACAAATGGAAAAAAAGATTTGTTAGAGAATTATCACCACAACATAAGTTACTATGGTTCTACATATTAGATGACTGCAATCACGCAGGAATATGGGACGTAGATTTAGAGGTAGCTTCTATCAGAGTAGGGTTTGACTTATCTTACGACAACCTGCCATCATCATTTGGCGAAAAAGTTATATCTTTTGACAATGGCGATAAGTGGTTTATTCCTGAATTTATTGACTTTCAATATGGAGAATTAAACCCAACATCTAACGTGCATAAGTCAGTAATTGCACTTCTTGAGAAATATAAACTTGAAGGGTATGTGAAGGGTTCACAAGGGGTACAAAGTACCCTTAATAATAAAGATAAGGATAAAGATAAAGATATAGTTAAAGCTAAGGTTAAGAGGTTTGTTAAGCCAACAATCGAAGATATTTTTAACTATTGTTCTGAAAGAGAAAACAATGTAGATATTAGAAGGTTTTTTGATTATTATGAAAGTAATGGTTGGAAGGTAGGTAAAAATCCTATGAAAGATTGGAAAGCATCTGTAAGAACTTGGGAAAAGAATACTACCCAACAACAAAAAGTATCACAACCTAAACAAGTATTAACCGCTTGGGAACAAGCTAGAACACAAATCAACAATGGATAAGTACACAAAAGAATTTTGGAACGAGCATAATAAGAACAAGAGTAGGTCAAGTGAATACACAAAGAACTTTCTTAAACAAATGAGGAACAACGGAACTCTAAGGTCAAGAAAAATCAATGAGTATAATATGCACTATATGATTACAGGATTTGTCTGCCACGATAAGGCTGATATGAGAAGAATGCAAACACGAGATAATATTGTAATGTAATGGATAAGACTAAACAAATATGGTATAGGTTTACCAACGATAGAGAGCAATTAAATATTGATTGTGTAGATGTATTGAGCAAGTGTTATCTAATGCTAGGTCAGAAACCTGATACAGAACAAATTGTGATGATGTCGAAACTGCTAGTAGATGACCTATCAAGATTCTACCCATCAATGGAGATGGCTGAGGTTATGTTTGCATTTGAGCAGGGTATAAGGCACTCTGATAGTGGCGGGTTTGTCAATGTCCGTAATTGGAATATTTGGCTAAAGGAGTACAAAGCTAAGGCAAACCTTAAAAGGCAACAACACCAACTGACTGACTATCAGAGAGATAGAGATAGTCAGAAGATGATTGGAGATACTATTAACAAAGCTAAACGATTGAAATGAAGATATTAAATTTATACGCTTGTCTAGGTGGTAACCGATACAAGTGGGGAGATGAACACGAGATAACAGCAGTAGAATGGGATGAGGAATTAGCTAGGTTATATCAAGAGAGGTTTCCTAATGATACAGTAATAGTAGGAGATGCACATCAATATCTGCTAGACCACTATCAAGAGTTTGATTTCATTTGGAGTAGTCCACCTTGCCCAA
>Ga0208785_1000122_pt1 | contig 32436 bp, 28 predicted proteins | sample DEB08_DNA_2_FD_185499 | JGI IMG/M metagenome (GOLD analysis project Ga0208785, IMG submission 185499) | Aqueous microbial communities from the Delaware River and Bay under freshwater to marine salinity gradient to study organic matter... | ecosystem: Environmental > Aquatic > Marine > Coastal ...
TTATGAGATTCCGACAATTCCCAGAATTACCTACAAAGAAGCCATGGATAAATATGGATCTGACAAACCTGATTTGCGCTACGGTTTAGAACTGGTTGACTTAACTGAATTCTTCAAAGAAACTCCATTTAGAGTTTTTCAAGCTCCTTATGTTGGAGCGGTGGTAATGCCTAATGGAGCTCAAACTCCACGCAGGCAATTTGATGCCTGGCAAGAATGGGCAAAACAACGAGGTGCCAAAGGTTTGGCTTATGCAACTTTTGCACCTGGAGGTGAAGTCTCTGGCCCGGTTGCAAAAAATATTTCAGAAGCAGAGCGCAATGGTTTACGTGCCGCATTAGGCGCTGGTGAAAATGATGCAGTCTTTTTTGCTGCAGGCGAGAAAGCCGCTAGTCAAGCTTTGCTAGGAATGGCTCGGGTTGAAATTGCTGAAAAATTAAATCTGGCTGATCCCGATGAATGGAAGTTTGTTTGGGTGGTTGACGCACCAATGTTTGAAAAAATTCAAGACGAGACGGGCAACACAGGATGGACGGCAGTCCACCATCCCTTTACCTCGCCTAATAGCGAATCGCTTAATACTTTTGCTGAGGATCCCGGCAGTGCTTTGGCTTGGGCATACGACATCGTGCTTAACGGAAATGAAATTGGCGGTGGATCAATTCGTATCCATGATCCAAAAGTTCAAGCCCAAGTATTTGAAATATTAGGCATTGATGAAGCGGAGCAAAAAGAAAAATTTGGATTTTTACTAGAAGCATTTAAATATGGACCACCACCGCATGGTGGCATTGCAATGGGTTGGGACAGATTAGTCATGCTGTTGACTAAGTCCGAAAGCATTCGTGACGTTATTGCGTTTCCTAAGAGTGGAAACGGTGTTGACCCATTAACCGGCGCTCCCACTGAAATCACTAAACAACAACGTCGCGAAGCCGGAATCGACGCAGTAAAGACTTCTAAAGAACTTTAAGTTTTTATTTATGTCGCAAAGTATGTTTGACTCGCCAGAAAGTAATCAGTCAAGCAAGACTGCTCCTTTAGCGGCGAGAATGCGACCACAAGAGCTTTCCCAAGTGGTGGGCCAGGCTCACCTCACCGGTGATGTTTCACCACTAAAGCGGATTACCAGTGCGGCGAAAACAAACAAAGCAACTTTGCCATCAATAATTTTTTATGGGCCGCCAGGCACTGGCAAAACAACATTGGCACAAATTTTGGCAAAAGAATCTGATTCTTGGTTTAGTGAATTATCTGCAACCAGTAGCGGAGTGAAAGAAGTTCGCGCGGCAATTGATTTGGCTAGAGGGCGTTTTGCTCGGGGTCGAGGAAGCATTTTGTTTATTGATGAAATTCATCGCTTCAGCAAAACTCAACAAGACACCCTATTGCAAGCGGTTGAAGAGGGCTGGATAACTTTAATCGGCGCAACCACCGAAAACCCCTCAGTGTCTATTAACTCAGCTTTGCTTTCTCGGTCAATTATTTTGAACCTAAAACCGCTGGCAGATGACCAGATTGCTGTACTTATTGATCGGGCAATAAAGCAAGACCAGGTATTGAACGAATTTACTTTAAGCGAGGACGCAAAAGCTCATTTAATTCGCTTTAGTGGTTCTGATGCCCGCAAAGCGCTAGTCGGCTTAGAAGCGGCAAGTTCAATTTCCTTGGGTAGAAACTCAAAAGAAATTAACTTGAGCGATATGCAAGATGCCTTGCAGCGAAGTGCGCTTCGTTACGACAAATCTTCTAGTGTGCATTATGACGTTGCCAGCGCTTTCATTAAAAGCATTCGCGGCAGTGATGTCGATGCCGCGTTGCATTATCTAGCACGAATGATTGAATCCGGTGAAGATCCAAAGTTTATTGCTAGGCGTATGATCATTTCCGCTAGTGAAGATATTGGCTTGGCTGATTCGCGAGCCTTAAGTGTTGCCACTAGTGCAGCACAAGCTGTGGCTTTAGTTGGTTGGCCAGAAGCGCGCATGATTTTGTCACAAGCAGTTATTTATTTGGCCTTAGCGCCAAAATCAAATTCTGCTTATCTGGCCATAGACGAAGCAATCGCAGATGTACAAAGTGGCTTGGGTCAAAAAGTTCCGGCACACTTGCAAGATGGCTCGCTGCCAGCTTCGCGAGCAACCGGCGCAGGGGTGGGCTATGTGTATCCTCATGATTTTCCGCAGGCAATCGCTAAGCAAGAGTATTTGCCAGAAGATTTGGCCACTCGTACTTATTACCAACCCCAGGCACGAGGCGATGAGTCGCGACTTGCCGAATTATGGGAACGAATAAAGCAGGCACTAAGGTAAGCAATTGTTGAGACATAACTTACAAAGAGGGCGCAATGCAGTCGGCTGAAATTCGTCAGCGGTTTTTAGATTTCTTCGCTAAGCAAAATCACACTGTGGTGCCCTCGGCTTCGTTGATTGCTAATGATCCAACGCTACTTTTAGTTAACGCTGGAATGGTTCCTTTTAAACCATTTTTTCTCGGCGAGATCGCGCCGCCCTATAAGCGTGCGACCTCCGTTCAAAAATGTGTCAGAACATTAGATATTGAAGAAGTCGGTAAGACCACCCGCCATGGCTCTTTTTTTCAGATGGCAGGCAACTTCTCTTTTGGTGATTACTTCAAAGATGGCGCTATTAAATTTGCCTGGAATTTACTAACTAATTCCACAAGCCAAGGTGGCTATGGGTTTGATCCAGAGAAACTTTGGGTCACTATTTACTTAGACGACGAAGAAGCTTTTGATATTTGGAAGAACCAGATTGGGGTTGATGAATCTAGAATTCAACGCCGCGGAATGGCTGACAACTTCTGGTCAATGGGAGTACCCGGGCCGTGTGGGCCATGTAGCGAAATCTATTTTGATCGCGGCAAAGAATTCGGTAAAGATGGTGGTCCGATTGAAGACGAGGAGCGCTATTTAGAAGTTTGGAATTTAGTCTTTATGCAATTTTTGCGAGGAGAGGGCAGTGGCAAAGCCGAGTTTCCAATTTTGGGTGATTTGCCAAACAAAAATATCGACACAGGAATGGGCGTAGAACGTATGGCCGCAATTTTGCAAGGTGTTGACAACATTTACGAAATTGATACCACTAAAACAATTTTAAACAAAGCTACAGATCTGGTAAGTAAAAAATATGGTGTTAGCAATTTGGATGACATCAGATTAAGAGTTATTGCTGACCACACCCGCACGGCAACTTTCTTAATTGGAGATGGCGTGGTTCCGTCTAATGAAGCACGTGGCTACGTGTTGCGAAGAATGATGCGACGGGTAATTAGAAATATGCGACTTTTAGGCACAGATGATTTAGTTATGAGCGAATTAGTTGCTTCGAGTATTGAAGCGATGAGTCCGCAGTATCCCGAGCTAGCTACTGACAAAAATAGAATTATTGAGACGGCAAGAAGCGAGGAAGAGTCCTTCATTAAAACCCTTAAAGCTGGCACACAAATTTTTGACGTGGCAGTAGATGAATTAAAGAAAACTAAGGCCACGCAACTTTCTGGAGATAAAGCCTTTGAGTTACATGACACTTACGGGTTTCCCATTGATTTAACTCTTGAAATGGCTGACGAAGCTGGCTTAGCGGTTGATCAAGCAGGTTTTACAAAGCTAATGACTGAGCAGCGCGAACGCGCCAAGAAAGATGCTAAATCTCGTAAGAGTCAATTAGCTGATTCTGGACAGTATCGAAAGTTGGCAGATCAATCAGAGCTAACACAATTTATTGGGTATAAAGAAATGCAAAGTGAAGCCACCATCAAAGGTTTTCTAAAAGCTGGTGAATTAGTTGCCTCGGTAAAAATGGGTGACGAGATTGAATTTGCTTTAGATCGCACACCTTTTTACGCCGAGGGTGGTGGGCAGTTAGCAGATGCGGGGCGCTTAACAACTAGTAGCGGTGCAGTTATCGAAGTAGAAGATGTCCAACAACCAGTGCCAGGCCTTTATGTACACAGTGGGCGAGTTTTAAGTGGTGAATTGACCGCCGACACCGCTGTGCTAGCTGAAGTTGACATTCAACGCAGGAAAGCAATCTCTAGGGCTCATACGGCTACCCACATGATTCATAAAGTATTTCGAGAGATGTTAGGCGAAACGGCTACCCAACTTGGCTCAGAAAATGCACCCGGGCGCTTGCGATTTGATTTTCCTTCGACTAAGGCGGTTCCTGAAAATGTTTTGCATGATGCAGAAGAGCGAGTTAATGAATTATTGCTAGCAGATTTAAAGGTGACAGCTCATTCGATGAGCCAAACTGAAGCTCGCGCCATGGGTGCAATGGCGCTCTTTGGCGAAAAATACGGAGATGTAGTGCGGGTAATTAGTGTGGGCGATTGGGCACATGAACTTTGTGGTGGCACCCACGCGCAGAGATCTGCTCAATTGGGCGTCGTAAAGTTTCTTTCCGAGCAGAGTATCGGTGCCGGGGTAAGACGTGTTGAAGCTTTAGTAGGTCAAGATGCCTATTCTTTTCTAGCGCGAGAGCATCTCTTAGTTAATCAATTAATTAATTTGGTTAAAGGTCGCCCAGAAGAATTAGTTCCGAAAGTTTCTGCCTTAATTGAGCGGCTCAAAGAAGTAGAAAAGGAATTTGAGAGAATTAGAAAATCGCAGCTACTTGCGGATCTATCAAAATATCAAGCAGCTAAGACCAACATTTCTGGCATAGATTATTTAGGGTTTGAGGCTGAAGCAGATTTAACCGCAAATGATTTGAGAGAATTAGTTCTAGCACTTAGAGGCCAGATGACCCAGGCAGCAGTGATAGTTGTTTGCAACAAAAATCAAGAAAAAGTTAATGCAGTTGTTGCTACCAACGAACAAGCTAGAGAACTTGGTGTAAATGCCACCGAGCTGCTTAAAGTTGTTACCGAAACCATTGGAGGAAAAGGCGGCGGAAAGCCAGACTTTGCTCAAGGCTCAGGAAGTGACTCATCACAAATTAAAGCGGCTTTAACTAAGGCTGGATCTTCATTAAAGAAGTAACCATGGGTGTGCGAATTGCAGTTGATTTTGGCACGATTCGGGTAGGGGTAGCTAAGAGTGACCCAGCAGGAAAAATCGCTCTTCCTTTAACCACCATAACTGGCGATGAGCTGGCTGTTGAAAAGTTAGTCCAATTGACAACCAATGAAGCAGCGCAGGTTGTTTATGTAGGGCTGCCTTTAAATTTAAAAGGCCAAGTTACGCAAAGTGCCAAGAAAGCGCTTAGTTTTGCTGAAGAATTAAGTAGAAAAATAGCTCCCATTCCGGTTTTAATGATTGATGAAAGATTCACTTCAACAACTGCCACCAAGCAATTGCAAGACGCTGGCCTAACTTCGCGCCAGTCGCGCGGCTTAGTCGATCAAGTTTCTGCATTAGGCTTACTGGAGCAAGCGCTTCAAATTGAAGATCGCACCGGCACGCTCGCTGGCAGCCCTCCAGCAGATTGGGATTTTTAATGAGTTCGCCTTTTGATGGCTTTTCAACGCTAACCCAAGAAAAGTCACGCAAAAAATCAAATTTGGGCTTTTGGATTGCTTTTACAATATTTGTTTTAATGGCAGTTTTTTTATATTTTGAATTTCGCCCTGCACCAGCAGGTAGCGAAAGCGTTGGTGAAGTCGGAAGTGAAGTAGTCGAAATAGAAATACAACCTGGAGCATCTATTACCGAGATCGGTAGCACGCTAAAAGAGGCCAAAGTATTAGCAACAACTAGAGAATTTGTAGATGCAGCCATAGATAATCCAGAGTCAAGTCAAATCGGACCAGGCCGCTATTTAATTCAACAAGGAATTTCTGCATCGCAAGTGATTTTGGCGCTCCTTAATCCCGATAGTCGGGTTTCGGTGAAGCTAGTAATTCCAGAAGGATCACGTAGTTCAGAGGTGGCAAATAGTTTGGCCACACTATTAGAGCTGGATGTTGAAGAAGTAAAAGCGGTCATGAATGACAGAGAAGCGATCCCGCTTCCAGAGTGGATGAATGGAAACATCGAGGGTGCTCTTTACCCAGCAACTTATCGATTTGATGAGGGCGTCACTTTAGAAGAAATTCTGCTAACTATCGTGGCAAGATTCGAGCAAGCAGTAGAAAATTCAAATCTATTTGAGCGCGCGGCAGCTGCCGATTTGGAACCTTATGACGTTTTAATTATCGCTAGCATCATCGAAGAGGAAGTCGCTCCCGTTGATTTTCGTAAGGCTGCTCAAGTTATTTTCAATCGCCTAGAAATAGGCATGCGGTTACAACTTGATACCACGCTAAATTATGCACTTGACACCAATACGATTGTCTTTACTACTGAAGAATTAGCTCAAGAAAATGAATACAACACTTATTTAATCGACGGCTTACCTCCCACTCCAATATCTAATCCAAGTGAAGCCTCTATCGCTGCAGTATTAAATCCCGAAGCGGGTGAATGGCTTTATTGGGTGGCAGTTAATTTAGATACCAAAGAAACCAAATTTGCCTTGACTGATGAAGAATTCTTGGTTTATAAGCGTGAATTCCAAGAGTGGTACCAACAAAATCAAAACTCATGACAAACTATGCCGCAATTGTAGGAAGCCCGGTTGCTCATTCCAAGTCTCCGCAGATGCACAATGCGGCGTATCAAGAATTAGGGCTGGATTGGCAATACTTAAGGCACGAAGTTGCGGTAGGGCAATTAGCCGAATTTATTCAAAACAACCGAAACAGCTTTCAAGGGTTGTCGGTAACCATGCCTTTGAAAGAAGAAGCGCTAGCAATTGCTGACACAGTTACCCCCTTAGCAAAATTACTCAATAGCGCTAACACCCTGACCTTTTCGGCTTCAGAGATTAAAGCTGGCAACACTGATGTGATTGGAATCAGAGATGCAATTTGGCTTAACACTAAAAAGCGTTTCAAATCTGCCACCATCATCGGAACCGGCGCCACTGCCAGAAGTGCACTTGCGGCACTTAAGGCACTTAAAGTTCCCCAAGTTTCTTTAGTTGGTCGTGATATTGAAAAAATTCAAATTCTTAGCAACCTTGCGAACCAATTAGAAGTCCAAGTTAAGACACATACTTGGAATGAGATGGTAAAAACAATGAGCGCCGAATTAGTGATCAGCACTGTACCTAAAGGGGTAATGGATGAATACGCAATGTTAATTCCCTTTAACCCAAAAGTTTTGTTAGATGTGAACTATCACCCCTGGCCAAGCCCCTTAGCTAGAGAGTGGCTGCTGAGAAATGGGCGAGTGGTGAGCGGTCTTGAAATGTTGCTTTATCAAGGGGTTAAGCAATTTGAGATTTTTACTAAACGAAAACCACCGATCAAGATTATGCGAGACGCCCTAGGCAGTTGAGTTATTTATTGCTACTAGTCGTAGCAATCGTGGCGATTTATATAGGTGTAAGAGATTTAAAATTTCAAATAATCTCAGACAGCGCAAACACAGTTTTGTTATCGCTAACACTCTTTGGCACTATTGTTTTGAGTATTAGCGAAGCAGAAATAGTTAAATTTGGCTTTACTTGGTTAATTTCTCTTTGTGTTTTTTTATTCCTTTATTTATTAGCGATAGTTACTAAAGGAGCGATTGGTGGCGGAGACATCAAGTTTGCTCCTAGCATGAGTGCCGCCTTGGCCTGGTTTAATCCAGCGGCGGGCTTTTGGTTTTTGCTTGTAGGGTTTCAGGTAGCCGCAGTGGTGGCGATCTATAAATTAACTTTTAAGGGTGCCTCACTCAAGCAGCGAATTGCTTTTGGGCCTTACTTAACTTTGGGGTATTTGCTAACAGCCGGATGGTTTTTGGCACTTTAACTCTAAATACAAGCTAATGAGAGAATATTCCCATGATTAGATGGCTCACCGCAGGCGAATCTCACGGCGAAGCCTTAACCGCAATTTTAGAGGGCGCTCCAAGTGGAATAAAAATCTCGCGGGCTCAGATTCAAAATGATTTAGCTAGACGACGCCTTGGAGTCGGTCGTGGCGCAAGAATGAAATTTGAACAAGATGAATTAGAAATATTGGGTGGAGTTAGACACGAATACACTCTCGGGTCACCTATCTCTTTGAGAATTGGTAACACTGAATGGCCAAAGTGGAAAGAAGTTATGAGTGCTGACGCCGTGTCAGCTGAGGTGCTAGCTGATTTGGCGCGAAATGCTCCTTTAACAAAGCCAAGGCCGGGTCACGCAGATTTGGTTGGAATGCAAAAGTATGACTTTGATGAAGCCCGTCCAGTTTTGGAGCGAGCAAGCGCTAGAGAAACTGCTGCTCGCGTAGCGTTGGGAGTGATTGCCAAAAATTTCTTAGAGCAAGTGGCAGGAATAAAAGTTTTAAGTCACGTTGTTCAAATTGGTACTGTCAAGTTGCCCGAAGGGATAATCCCAGAAGCTCATGATTTAAACAAAATTGATGAAGACCCAGCTAGGTGCGTAGATTCTTCGACAAGTGAATTGATGCAAGAAGAAGTAGCAAAAGCGCATAAAGACGGAGACACGTTAGGTGGAGTAGTAGAAGTTGTGGTTTATAACTTGCCACCAGGTTTAGGTTCGCATGTTCACCATGATCGCCGAATTGATGCCAAGTTAGCTGCCGCTTTGATGGGTATACAAGCCATTAAAGGTGTAGCGGTTGGTGACGGGTTTGATGCAGCAGCAAAACGAGGATCTCAAGCTCATGATGAAATTGCACTGATAGATGGAAAGTTAAAACGAAACACTTCCAGAAGTGGTGGCACTGAAGGTGGCATGACCACCGGCGAAGTTTTACGAGTTAGAGCTGCGATGAAACCAATCTCAACCGTGCCAAAAGCATTAGCAACTGTTGATGTGGCGTCAAAAGAAGCGACTAAAGCTCATAATCAAAGATCGGATGTTTGTGCAGTTCCGGCTGCCGGTGTGGTGGCAGAAGCGATGGTTGCCCTCGTTTTATTTGATGCCATGCTAGAAAAATTTGGCGGAGATAGTCTTACTGAGACTAAACGTAACGTTGAAAATTATTTAGCGAATTTAAGAATTAAATAAAATGAGTCCAAGGGTTGTTCTGGTGGGGGCGCCAGGAAGCGGTAAATCAACTATCGGCAAATTGTTAGCAGAAAAATTAAGGGTAGATTTTATAGATACCGATGAGTTAATTGAAAAATCTGCCGGCAAGAGCATTTCTGCAATTTTTGTTGAAGATGGTGAAGCGGCGTTTCGTGAAATTGAGGCGGAGCAGGTTGCCGTAGCAGTAGCGCAATCTAACGGGGTGGTCTCATTAGGTGGTGGTGCAGTTTTAAACCCAACTACCCGGGAATTATTAAAAACCGTTCCAACGTTGTGGTTAGAAGTTTCACAACAAGCTGCCGCTTCACGAGTTGGCCTTGCGCAAGCTAGACCAGTTTTGGTTGGCAACGTTAGGTCTAAATTGGTTCAATTGCTCCAAGAGCGCACACCCTTGTATCAGGAGGTAGCAGCATTTACTGTCGAAACTTCAGATAAAACCGAGAGTGATGTTCTGGCGATAGCCCTGGAGTGGGTGCAAAGTGTCAATTAACAAGGTAACGGTTCAAGCTGAGCATGATTATGAAGTAATTGTTGGGCTACAGGTTTTAGGTGAATTAAAAAATAGTATTGCTAGTTCTGTTGAAAAAATTGCAGTAATTTATCCGAAAGATCTAGCAAAACAAGTGCGCTCTGTTATGGAGCTGATAGAGGATTTGCCGGTCGTGGTGGTGCCGATTGAAGTTGAAAACGCAGAAGCAGCAAAAACTTATCAAAGTGCACAGCATTGCTGGGAGATATTAGGTGAACATCAATTCACTCGTAGCGATTTAATTATTGGGTTTGGTGGGGGTGCCACTACTGATTTAGCAGGCTTTATCGCCGCAACCTGGCTGAGAGGAATTTCAGCAATTTTGATCCCAACTTCATTATTGGCAATGGTTGATGCGGCAGTTGGTGGTAAGACTGGGATCAATACGGAAAGTGGAAAAAATCTTGTTGGGGTTTTCTCTTCGCCAAAGTTAGTAATTTGCGATCTTGAATTTTTAACAAGTCTGCCAAAACCTGATCTTGCGGCGGGGCTCGCTGAGGTAATTAAGTGTGGATTTATCCAAGATCAATCAATTTTAGAAATTTTTGAAAATGAATTTGATCTAAACAAAGATTTAGATCTTGAAATTTTGCAAACCTTGATTGTGAAGGCAATTTCTACTAAGGCGCAGGTTGTTGGTTCTGACTTTAAAGAAACCAGCAATTCAAATCTAGGGCGAGAAATTCTAAATTATGGTCATACGTTGGGTCATGCAATTGAAAAATTAGAAAACTACACCTGGCGTCATGGCGACGCGATTGCTGTAGGAATGGTATTTGCCGCTGAGCTATCTCACGAAGCGGGAATTCTTTCGACAGCTGAGGTTGAAAAACATCGCAACTTGTTAAGTAAATTGAATCTACCCACCACTTACCAGGGTCATGGCTTAACTGAACTGCTTTCAGTTATGTCGATAGACAAAAAAGCTCGCGGTAAGAAACTGCGCTTTGTGGTGCTAGAAAAAATAGGTCGTCCAACTAGACTCGAAGCCCCTAGTGAAGAATTATTAGACCGAGCATGGCAAAAGGTGAGTAAATAATGAAACTGCACATTCTCAATGGACCAAATCTTGGAAGATTAGGTAAGCGGCAACCAGAGATTTACGGGAGCATGACTTTTGCCGAATTAGAGGCAGCATGTCTCGAAGCAGCAAAAGAATTGGGATTTGAGCCGCAGATAAAGCAAACTGACGATGAGGCAACACTAATTAAGTGGTTGCATGAAGCGGCTGATGAATCGATTCCGGTAATTATGAATCCAGCAGCCTTTACTCATTACAGTTATGCGGTTCGTGATGCTGCCGCGCAGTTAACCGCACCTTTAATTGAAGTGCACCTTTCTAATCCAGCAGCGCGTGAAGAGTTTCGCCACAATTCGGTAACGGCAGGGGTTTCAAGTGGCGTGATTGCTGGTTTTGGCCTCAAGAGTTACTTGATGGCAATTAGCGCGATGCGTGATCTCGTAGCTAATGACAAAAGCTAGGCGCGAAGCGTTACGGGCTCAGCTTGCTGGCGATTGGGCTTATTTTACTGATTATGAGAGCATTTTTTATTTAAGCAATTTTTCAGGCAGTAATGCGGTGCTAGTTATCGGCGACAAAGAAGAATCTGATTTATTAATTACCGATGCCCGTTATCAAGAACGCGTCAAATCAATTGAAAATGAAATCAAAGTGATTATCGCTCATGATTTCAAGGCAATTCTAAAAGAGCAAATTCCCACATCAGTGCAGCTACGAATTGACGGCAAGCGTGTTTCTGCCTATCAGGCGAGTGAGCTAGTCTCGGCTTTGCCAGATCGAGAAATTATTTCTTCAGTCGATCTTTTGCTGAATTTACGCATCAAAAAAGACGAAGCAGAGATTGCACAGCTTAAAAAGGCTTGTGAGATAACCAGTCAAAGTCTTTGGTATTTGATAAATGATTTACGCCCAGGTATGACGGAAAAACAGATTGCAAAAAAGTTTTGGCAAAATGCGCTAGATCGAGGGGCAGATGCCTTGGCGTTTGACACCATCGTGGCCTCAGGGGAAAATTCAGCAAGCCCACACCATGAGCCGATGGGTCGCGTTTTACAAAAAGGTGATCTAGTAACGATTGATTGCGGAGTTAGTTTTAATGGTTATCAATCAGATATGACCCGGACTGTGTTTATTGGCAAGACCGAAGCTTGGCAAGTTGAGATATATCAATCCGTAATGCAAGCCCAGGCTGAGGCAATTGCCAAAGTGCAAATTGGCATCTCTGCCCAAGATGTGGACGCGACTGCGCGAGAAGTAATTACCAACGCTGGCTTTGGCGATTACTTCGTGCACGGTACTGGGCACGGTGTAGGGATAGAAGTTCACGAAGCTCCCTTTATAACTTCTGGCAATCAAACTGAATTAAACGAAAATTTTTGCTTTACCGTAGAGCCAGGCATCTATTTGCCTGGACGCGGGGGAGTAAGAATTGAAGATACTTGTATTCTCACCAAGGGCGGTCTAGAAATTTTAACCAAGGGATCGCACGAGATAATTTGCGTAGGGTAAAGAGTAAAGGGACGTATGGCTACCACTAACGATTTGAAGACCGGATTAGTACTGAATTTAGACGGACAATTATGGACCGTAGTTGATTTTCAGCATGTTAAGCCAGGCAAGGGTGGAGCCTTTGTAAGAACAAAATTAAAAAACGTACTCAGCGGAAAAGTAGTCGATAAAACATTTAACGCTGGAGTTAAAGTCGAAACCGCAAGCGTTGATAAGCGTGATATGCAATTTTCTTATCGTGACGGCGATGATTGGGTATTTATGGATACCGGCAATTATGAGCTATTAACCATTTCTAACAACGTAGTTGGCGAGGCCGGTGGTTATTTATTAGAAAATCAAGAAGTGATGGTGGCAATTCACGAAGGTAATCCACTTTACCTAGAACTACCCGCGAGCGTTGCTTTGAAAATTACTTATACCGAGCCCGGTTTGCAAGGTGATCGCTCGAGTGGTGGAACCAAAAAAGCCACTGTTGAAACTGGAATTGAAGTTGATGTTCCACTTTTCATCGAACAAGATGAAGTGATAAAGGTTGATACTCGCGATGGTTCATATTTAGGACGCGCCTAAAAATAATGAAAGCTCGCACTAAGGCTCGAAAGCGAGCACTAGATATTCTATTTGAAGCAGACCTAAAGGGAATTTCTGTAGAGCAAGTCTGGAGTGAAGCAGACCAGACTGATGAATTTGTAAAGTTTCTAGTTACGGGGGTGGCAAGCAAACAAACCGAAATCGATCAGATGATTTCTACCGCTTCTAGTAGTTGGTCTATAGAGCGAATGCCGGCAGTTGACCGAAACTTATTGAGACTGGCAATTTTTGAACTAAAGAATTCAACAGAAACCCCAAAAGCGGTTGTGATTAGTGAAGCAATTGAATTAGCGAACACCTTAAGCACAGATGATTCTGCAAATTTCATTAATGGAATTTTGGCAAATATTTAAGGGCGTGCCCCGAGTGAGAGTCGAACTCACACTGGTACGAGTTTGAGTCGTATGCCTCTGCCAGTTGGGCTATCGGGGCCCAAGGGTTAACTTTACGATAGGCGTAATGAATAGACCAATTCGGATTGTGGTGGCCGAAGACGAATCAATTATTCGCCTAGACCTTACCGAGGCGCTCTCGGAATTAGGGTTTGAAGTTGTTGCTAGCGTCAGTGACGGCGATAAAGCAATTGCCGCAGTTAGAGAGTTTTTACCGGACTTGGCAATTTTGGATGTCAAGATGCCAGTGCTGGACGGATTAAGCGCTGCAGCAGAAATTTTGCAAGAAAAACTTTGCGCGGTAATTATCTTAACTGCCTTTAGTCAAATTGAATTAGTAGAAAAAGCTAATGAAGCTGGTGTTATGGCTTACCTAACGAAGCCTTATCGTGCCTCTGATCTAGGCCCAACTATTCAAATAGCTAGCAGTCGCTTTGCTCAGATGAAATTACTTCAAGACGAAAATAGTGAACTCAGCCAGCAACTTCGTGCTCGTAAACTTATCGAGCAAGCCAAGGCAATTTTGATGAAGCAACTTGGGTTAAGTGAACCGGCAGCTTTTTCTTGGATTCAGAAAACGGCGATGGATAAGCGTAAAAAAATGACAGAGGTAGCAGAATTGGTTATTGCTGAAATTAAGAATTAATCAACTTTGCCAAATAAGCGATCTCCAGCATCACCTAATCCGGGAACGATGTAACCGACTTCATTTAGTTTTTCATCAATGCCAGCAATAACTAATGTGAAATCTAAGTCATTGGGTAACTCTGATTTCAATTTAGCTAATCCTTCAGGTGCAGCTAGCAAGCAGATCGCAGTGATCTTTTTAGCACCTTTATTTTTTAAATTCTCTGCAGCGGTGATTAAGGTGCCTCCGGTAGCCAGCATCGGGTCTAACACAAAGACATGGCGCGATCTTAGGTTTTCGGGCATGCGTTCTGCATATGTTGAAATTTCAAGCGTCTGTTCATTTCTAACCGCACCTAAAAAGCCGACTTCGGCTTGCGGCATTATTTTTAACATTCCTTCCAGCATGCCTAAACCGGCTCGCAAAATTGGCAAGATCATTGGAACTGGTTCGGCAAACTTCACTCCAGTAGTTTTTGCTACCGGTGTTTTAACCGCAACCTTTTCCACCGCGAGTTCACGCGTTGCTTCATAAGCTAAAAGGCTAACTAACTCTTCGGTTAATTTTCTAAACCTATGGGAAGGGGTAGTTTCATCACGAAGCTCTGTCAGCTTGGCATGAATTAATGGATGATTTATTTCAACAGTTTTCATTTGCTGCCTTTCTACTCAAAGCCAAACCGTTGCTAGAGATAAGAAGATTGGTGCTAACAATAGCGCTGGCAACAAATCACCTACTGGAATCTGCCTGAGTCTTAATAGGCGAATTCCTACACCAATCAACAACAAACCACCAACGGCATTAAGTAAAGCAATTGCGGCTAATGAAAGCACTTCTCCTAAGAAAAAACCTATGACCGTAAAAACACCTTGATAAATTCCAACCACGATTGCCGAGAAAGCTACACCCCAGCCAAGTGAGGCAGCAAAAGCGATTGAGGCAAAAAAATCTAGCGTTGATTTAAGAACTAGCTGATCAATTCCCCTACCTAGGCCATCGGAAATTGCTCCGAGAATCGCTAAAGGACCAACCGCAAAAACCAATGAAGCAGAGACAAAACCTTCCACAAATTTTTTTGAAGATTCACCTTCATTGGCAAATCGCTGTTTCAACTTTTCACCAAGATTTTCGATCCGAGTTTCGAGTTGTAGGTAATTACCAATAAGTCCACCGCTAACCAGTGCCGCCAGAAGAATTAAGACCGGAACTCCCGAGGGGAGGCTTTGCGTCAAATTTGGATCCGCAATAGCAACGGCGCTAAAGGCCCCGATTAGCAAAGTCACTAGCCCTAAGGCGTCGGTTACGATATCGCGCGCGGATTGCGCAATTCGATTGCCGACTAACACACCAATCGTGGCACCAATTGAAATAGCCAAAATATTTATTAGGGTGCCTAACCCAATCAATTAACAGCCTTTTCTTTGAAAAATACCGTTAGTTTTGCGCTGGCGATAAGTTTTTGATTTTCATCATGAATGTTAATTAGATAGGTTCCCAGAGTTTTCCCAAGGTGTAATGCGTCGGCGCTCGCTAACACCTCACCTGAAGTTGCTGGTCGATGATGGGTGATTTGTAAATCAATGCCTACGGCTACTTGTTTTGGATAGGCATAAACATTTGCCGCAATTGATCCCAAAGTTTCAGCTAAAACCGCACTTGCGCCGCCATTTAAGAATCCAAGTGGTTGGCGATTTCCCTTGACTGGCATCTTCGCTTCACTATGTTGTGCAGAAACCTTAAGCAACTGGATTCCCATTCGTTCTGCAAGTTCACCTAACCCATAAGCATTTAGTGCATCTTTTAAATCTTCAGCACTCAATTGATCCATTTTAATATCGGCACGAGAGAGGCTCTCTGATTCTTCTTTTTCCACTCTCAAAGCCTAGGATCAGGTATATGTCAACTAAGACCGCACCGCCCAAATTATTGCTAGTTGATGGAAACTCTCTGGCCTATAGAGCTTTTTACGCCTTGCCGGTAGAAAGTTTCACCACAAGTGCAGGCCAAAGCACCAATGCCGTTTATGGCTTTTGCACCATGTTCTTAAATGCACTCAACAATGAAAGCCCCACTCATTTGGCTGTAGCTTTTGATGTTTCACGCCAGACTTTTAGAAGTGAGCGCTATCCACTCTATAAGGCAAATCGTGCTAAATCACCAGAAGAATTCGTCTCACAACTTGGTTTGATTGAGAAGTTCTTAGATTCCTTCAAAGTAAAAAGTGTTAAAAAAGAAGGGTTTGAAGCCGATGATTTGATTGCAACGCTAGCTAAAAAAGGTGCCGAGGCAGGATTTGAAGTATTGATTCTTACTGGAGATCGAGATTCCTACCAATTAGCTAGCGACAAGATAACAGTGCTTTATGCGCTCAAGGGCGTAAGTGAAATAGCCAGAATGACCCCTAAAGCAATTGAAGACAAGTATGGATTAACCCCAGCTCAGTATCCAGATTTTGCTGCACTTAGAGGTGACGCCTCTGACAATCTGCCATCGGTACCAGGAGTGGGTGAGAAAACCGCCCTTAAGTGGATCAGCGAATACAAAGATTTAGAAAATTTATTAGCAAACGCTCAAAATATCTCAGGGAAAGTTGGTGAATCGTTAAGAGAGAACTTAGAACAAGTCAGGTTAAATCGAGAATTAACACAATTAATTACCGATGTTGCGATTGATACTGAACTTGCTAACTATGCACTTGCTGAGCCAGAAAGCAATGAGGTGCTCCAGGTATTTACCGAATTAGAATTTAATAGTCTAAAAAATCGATTTAAGTCACTATTTCTAAAAGAAACGAAAGCAACTCAAGATGTAAAATTCGAGATACTCACAAAAGAAAATGCCATAAAGTGGCTTAAGAGCACTAAAGGTGAGAATGTTAGTTTCCTAGTCAATTTTCAAGACGGTAAACCACAAACCATGGCGATTGCTGGGGCAAAGCCAAAAATCATTGAGCTTGATACAGTTTTAGATGAATTTATAGGTTGGTGTGAAAATTCCCAGTTAAAAAAACAAATTCACAATTTAAAGCCCTTAACTAAATGGTTAATTTCAAAGAATTCTAAATTAGCCGGCTTGCAAATCGATACTCACTTGGCAGGTTATTTACTAAATCCAGGAAGCAGAAACTTAGATCTTGAAGAATTAAGTTTGGAATATTTAAATTTAAATTTAGCCTCATCAATTCAAGCCCCAGCAGAACTATTTGAAGATTTAGCGTTGAATCAAAGTCAATTAGTTTCAAAAGCGATCGCCGTCGAAAAACTAAGCACAGTTTTAATCGAGAAAATTGCTGAAGTAGAAAACACCAAATTACTGACCGAGTTAGAACTGCCCTTGGCAATGTTGCTTTGCGAAATGGAGCATTACGGGGTAGCGATGGATTTGCCCTACTTGAAGAAACTTGAATCAGAATTTGATAAAGAAGCAAGTAGCGCAACACTCGCTGCTCACAAATTGGCTGGCAGGGAGTTCAACTTGGCTTCACCTAAGCAGTTGCAAGAAATTTTATTTCAAGAGCGTAATTTGCCAAAAACTAAGAAAACCAAAACTGGATACACTACTGACGCTGATGCCTTGAATTGGCTTTTTGAAAATACACAAGATCCCTTGCTGGAGCAGATTCTCACCTTCAGAGAATTTATAAAGTTAAAGCAAATTGTTTCGGGGCTTATTCCGTTACTTGATAGCAATTCTAGAATTCACACCACGCTTAATCAGACAGTTACCGCCACTGGAAGACTTTCTTCACAAGATCCAAATTTGCAAAATATCCCAATCCGCACTGAGCATGGCAAGAAGATTAGAAAAGCCTTCATTGCTGGAAAAGTCTGGGAAACTTTAGTTACCGCTGATTACTCGCAGATAGAAATGCGAATTATGGCGCATTTGTCAGATGATGAAAATTTAATTGCTGCCTTCAACTCGGGCGAAGATTTACACACAACAGTTGGTGCTTTGGTTTTTGGAGTTAAACCCAATGAAGTTGATGAGGACTTACGCAGACAAGTTAAAGCAGTATCATACGGAATTGCCTATGGTTTAAGTAGTTATGGGTTAAGCCAAACCTTGGGAATTGGTGTTAGCGAAGCTAGCGAATTGATGGAAACTTACTATAAGCGATTTGGAAAAGTAAGAGACTACTTAGCTGAAGTTGTTAAAGATGCTAAAAAGAATGGCTACACTCAAACTTTGTTGGGTAGAAGACGTTATTTGCCAGATTTAAATAGTCAAAATCGTCAACTACAGCAAATGGCAGAGCGTATGGCGCTCAATGCGCCCATTCAAGGTTCTGCTGCTGATCTAATTAAGTTAGCAATGTTGCGAGTTAAGGCGGATTTTGAAAAGGGTCAGCTGAGGTCGCGATTAATTTTGCAAGTGCATGATGAGCTGATTATTGAGGTAGCGCCGGGGGAGCGCGAAATCGTTGAAAAGATTTTGCCCGCAGCCATGGGTGGGGCTTATAACTTGAAAGTACCGCTAGCGGTGTCTGTGGGGCAAGGCAATTCTTGGGCCGAGGCCGCGCATTGACCTATAAATAGAGCAAGTACGCTTGGGTAGTTGAGTTGCAAATGCCTCATCCGACAGGGCGTGGTGGTGCAGATCGCGAACAGATCAAGTTTGTAATTCAATTAACTACTAGAAAAGCGCAGTTTCTAACTGCTTGAAAGATAATCTAAATAATGTCAGTTTCTTCATCTACAAGTCCGCAAGTTGCAATTAACGATATTGGCTCCAACGAAGAGTTACTAGCCGCAATCGATAAAACCATAAAATATTTTAATGACGGAGACCTCGTTGAAGGTGTCGTTGTAAAAGTTGATCGTGACGAAGTCTTGTTAGACATCGGATACAAAACCGAGGGTGTTATACCTTCAAGAGAATTAACTATTCGCCACGATGTCGATCCCAGCGAAGTAATTAACGTTGGCGACACTGTAGAAGCCTTAGTACTTCAAAAAGAAGATAAAGAAGGCCGCCTAATTCTTTCTAAGAAGCGTGCTCAATACGAACGCGCCTGGGGCAGCATTGAAAAAATTAAGAATGAAGATGGTGTTGTTAAAGGCAACGTTATCGAGGTAGTCAAGGGTGGATTAATCGTCGACATTGGCTTGAGAGGCTTTTTGCCTGCATCGTTAGTAGAGATGCGAAGAGTTCGTGATTTATCTCCTTACATGGGTCAAGAAATCGAAGCAAAAATTATCGAACTTGATAAGAACCGAAATAACGTGGTGCTGTCCAGAAGAGCCTGGTTAGAACAGTCGCAATCTGCTAGCCGCTCAACTTTCTTAAATCAACTTCAAAAGGGTCAAATTCGCTCTGGTCACATCTCAAGCATCGTTAACTTTGGTGCCTTTGTTGATCTTGGTGGCGTTGATGGCTTGGTTCACGTTTCCGAACTTTCTTGGAAGCATATCGAGCATCCATCAGAAGTTGTTGAAGTTGGAATGCCAGTAACTGTTGAAGTTCTCGAAGTTGACATGGAACGTGAGCGGGTATCTCTCTCACTGAAGTCAACTCAAGAAGATCCTTGGCAGCAATTTGCCCGTGAACACAAAATCAATGCAGTGGTTCCAGGAACTGTTACCAAGTTAGTTCCTTTTGGCGCCTTCATTCGTGTTGCTGATGGAATTGAAGGCTTAGTTCACATCTCTGAATTGAGCAAAACTCACGTTGAGATTCCAGAACAAGTAGTTCAGGTAGGTCAAGAAATAAGTGTAAAAGTGATTGACATTGATCTTGATCGTCGTCGAGTCTCTTTGTCTGTGCGTCAAGCGGACGATTCAGCTGATGCCACTGCTGCTTTTGATCCTTATCAATATGGAATGACGCCGGTTTACGATGAAGCTGGTAAATATATTGGTCCAGAAGGATTTGATCCATCCACCGGTGAATGGAAGGCTGGATTTGAAGATCAAAAAGAAGAGTGGCAAAAACAATACTCAGAAGCCTTAGCCAAATGGCAAGGTGAACAAAATTCAGAGTCAGGTACTTTGGCGCAAAATAGTAAATTAGCTGAACTAAAAGACAAACTAGACCAAAACTCATAAGAGTTATGAGTTAGCTTTGCGTATTGGCTTAACAGGCGGAATCGGTGCAGGAAAAAGCACCGTTTCCGCTTTTTTTGCAAAAAGAGGAGCCAAGATAATTTCTTCAGACAAAATTGCGCAAGAAATCTTGGATAGACCCCAGGTGCAAATAAAATTGGTCGAACTCTTCGGTGAAGAAGCAGTGAACTCAGGTAAAACCGATCGAAAAGTATTGAGCGAGCAAGTTTTTCTCGAACCAGAATTAAGGTTAAAACTTGAAGCGATTGTCCATCCACTGGTGAGGGCAGAAGTAATCAAAGAGTTTGCCGCCGTGCAACCAGGGGAAGTGGCAATAAATGAAGTCCCGCTACTTTTTGAAGTGGGCTTAGAAAAGAATTACGACTTAGTTATAAGTGTGGTTGCCGATCAAGAAACTAGAATCCAGCGCGCCATGCAGCGGGGAATGTCTCGAGCAGATGTGGTTGCCAGGCTTAGCGTTCAGGTTTTAGATGAAGAAAGAATCAAAAAAAGCGACTTAATCATTGAAAACAACCGCACTTTAAGTGAATTAGAAAAACAGGTCGACTCGGCCTGGCAACAGATACTAAGTTTGGTGAAGTCATGAGTTTGGCACCAAAGCTCAGTCGAAAAGTATCTCCGTTTCAAGTAGTTTCTGAATTTACTCCCGCAGGTGATCAGCCCAAAGCAATTGCCGAGCTAGAAAAAAGAATTAATGATGGTGAAAAACATGTAGTTTTACTTGGAGCAACAGGAACAGGTAAGTCAGCTACCTGTGCTTGGTTAGTGGAAAAACTTCAAAGACCAACTTTAGTAATTGAACCTAATAAAACTTTGGCTGCACAAATGGCGAATGAATTAAAACAAATGTTTCCGAATAATGCTGTTGAGTACTTTGTTTCGTACTATGACTATTACCAACCTGAAGCTTATGTCCCGCAAACCGATACTTTTATTGAAAAAGACGCTTCAATAAATGCCGAGGTGGAGCGGTTACGGCATGCTGCAACCAGCTCGCTCTTAACCAGGCGAGACGTCATAGTGGTGGCAACGGTTTCTTGTATTTACGGCTTGGGCACTCCCGAGGAATACATTGAACAGGCTATAAAAATCTCTAAAAACGAACCCATCAGCAGAGAAGCCATTATGAAGCAATTGGTTTCTATTCAATACACCAGAAACGATGTGGCATTTGAAAGAGGAACATTTAGAGTTCGCGGCGATACTGTAGAAGTATTTCCAGTTTATGAAGAATATGCAATTCGAATCGAGATGTTCGGTGATGAAATCGACCGCATCTTAACGCTGCATCCTTTGACTGGCGAGGTAATTAGTGATGACGAAGAGCTTCTGATATTTCCAGCAACTCATTATGTCGCATCGACTGAACGCACCAATCAGGCAATGAGTGAAATTGAAAAAGAACTTCATGAAAGATTAGTTGAGTTAAAAAAGCAAAATAAGTTGCTAGAACATCAACGCCTGAGAATGCGTACAACTTTTGATTTAGAAATGATTCGCGAGTTGGGGTTCTGTTCAGGAATCGAGAACTACTCCCGTTTTTTTGACGACAGACCGCCGGGCTCTGCACCCAACACTCTTTTGGATTACTTTCCCGATGATTTTTTGCTGATTATCGATGAATCACATGTCACTGTGCCCCAGATTGGGGCGATGTATGAAGGAGATCGCTCTAGAAAGCGGACTTTGGTTGATTATGGATTTCGCTTGCCCAGCGCGATGGATAATCGACCGCTTAAATTTAATGAATTTGAAAAAAGAGTTGGCCAAACGGTTTATCTATCTGCTACACCTGGGAAATACGAATTAGAGAAGGTTTCTTCGGTAGTAGAACAAGTAATTAGACCTACTGGCCTGGTTGATCCGCAAGTACTGGTTCATCCAATTAAAGGTCAAATTGATGATTTATTGCATCGGATACGCGAACGAGCTGAAAAAAGCGAAAGAGTTTTAGTTACAACGCTAACTAAAAAAATGGCAGAAGAGCTTACGGATTTTTTTACTGAAAAGGGAGTGCGTGTTAGGTATCTTCATAGTGAAATAGACACTTTGAGAAGGGTAGAACTCCTTAGAGAATTGCGATTGGGAGTATTTGATTGCCTGGTTGGTATAAATCTTTTGAGAGAAGGTTTGGATCTTCCAGAAGTATCTCTCGTAGCAATTTTGGATGCAGATAAGCAAGGCTTTTTGCGATCGGAAACTAGTCTTATTCAAACTATTGGCCGAGCAGCTAGAAATGTTTCTGGGCAAGTAGTGATGTATGCAGATGAAATCACTCCGCAAATGAAGGCAGCTATCGATGAAACCAATCGACGGCGAGATAAGCAGTTACTGTTTAATAAAGAAAATGGAATTGATCCAGCACCATTGAGAAAGAAAATTGCCGATATCACTGATTCGATTGTCCGCGAAGATGAAGACACGCAAAAAAAACTAAATCAAATTAGCGAAAAAATCAAGAAGGCTAATACGCCAACGGGGGACCTCGCCGCGCTGATTGAGGAACTAACTGAAGCGATGCGTAGCGCTGCTAGCGAATTGAATTTTGAGCTTGCCGCTCGCTATCGAGACGAAATTAGAGATCTTAAAAAAGAGTTGAATCAAATGTTGCGGGTAAAGTGAGTGGACCTAGGATAGATTCAAGTAAATGAGCGTTTCTCTGACCACCTGGGCAATTACCGTAATTGTGGTATTCGGTGTCTACGGAATTGATTTCATTCACGCCAAGCGAAACCCGCACGAAGTAACAATAAAAGAAGCTGCCACTTGGGCGACTATTTATATCTTTGCCGCATTTTCCTTTGCTGCAGGTATGTGGGTTTTTAGAAGCCCCCAAGCTGGACAAGAGTTTATAGCAGGATTTATCACCGAATACAGTTTAAGTGTTGATAACTTGTTTGTCTTTGTGATCATTTTAAGCGCTTTCGGAGTACCAAAAAATCATCAAAAAACAGTTTTGCAGATCGGCATTCTCGGTGCCTTGGTATTAAGGTTCCTCTTCATCATCATTGGAGCTGCGTTAGTCGCTAGATTTTCTTGGGTATTTTTTATTTTTGGTGCATTCTTAATTTACACTGCGATAAAACTGGTAAAGCACAATGGCGTTGAATTTGATCCAGCTCAAAGTAGGGTCTTGAAGTTAGCAGAAAAATTTATTCCTTTAACACCCCAATATCATGAAGGAAAATTCCGCGTAAAAGTTGCAAACAAGTATTTCTATACTCCTATGTTTATCGTGATGATCGCGATTTTTACCACTGACATAGTTTTTGCGCTTGATTCAATCCCAGCAATCTATGGTTTAACAAAGGATCCATACATTGTTTTCACCACCAACGCTTTTGCTTTGATGGGTTTAAGGCAACTTTATTTTCTACTAGACGGCCTACTTTCTAGATTAATTTATTTGGGGTATGGATTAGCGCTAATTTTAGGTTTTATTGGATTGAAGATGCTCATTCACGCACTTCATGAGAATGGCTTTGAACAATTGACAGAGATTCCAATCACTCTTTCACTGATTTTCATCCTCGCGACTATCACTATCACAGTGATAGTGAGTTTAATTCAAGCAAAGCGACATCCTGAATTAGTCAAAAAAATTGGCCCTGAAAAATAATATTTTTATATGAAATCCGAAAACTTAGTAGTTCGTGGTGCCCGAGAGCATAACTTAAAAGATATTTCCATCGAGATTCCTCGCGATGCCTTAGCAGTCTTTACGGGACTTTCCGGATCAGGTAAGTCGTCACTAGCGTTCGACACAATATTTGCTGAAGGGCAAAGAAGATATGTTGAGAGTCTTTCGGCCTATGCCCGCCAATTCTTGGGACAGATGGACAAGCCCGATGTAGATTTTATAGAGGGATTATCGCCCGCGGTATCTATTGATCAGAAATCAACAAATCGAAACCCACGATCAACAGTTGGAACGATAACCGAAGTTTATGATTATTTGAGATTACTTTTTGCCCGGGCGGGTATCCCGCATTGCCCAAACTGCGGAAGTGAAATCAATCGTCAATCACCGCAACAAATTGTTGATCAAGTTCTAAAACTCTCATCTGGATCACGCTTTCAAGTGCTAGCTCCAATTATTTCTGGACGCAAGGGTGAATATCTTGAGCTGTTCAAGCAATTGATTGGCGATGGATATGCCAGAGTGCGGGTTGATGGCACGACCTACCCAATTGATCAAGTTCCACCTTTAAAAAAGCAAGAAAAGCACTCGATTGAAGTAGTGGTAGACCGCTTAAGCGTTAAAGAAGATGCACGTCGACGCATTACCGACAGCGTTGAAACCGCTTTGAAGTTAGCAAACGGGGTAGTGGTACTTGATTTTGTTGACTTAGATGAACAGGCTAAGGATCGTTCACGAGTTTTTTCAGAGCATCTTGCTTGCGTAAACTGCAACATCTCATTTGATCAACTAGAGCCGAGATCCTTTTCTTTTAATTCACCTTTTGGGGCGTGTCCGCAATGTGATGGCTTGGGCGTTCGCTTAGAGGTGGATGTGGAACTTTTAGTTCCCAATGAAGATCTATCCATTAAACAAGGAGCAGTAGCACCTTTTTCTAGTATCAATGTAAGTGAATATTGGGCTCGCCTACTTGAGGCAGTTAGTGAAGATTTGGGTTTTGATTTAGATACACCGTGGCGAAAGTTGCCCGCCAAAGCAAAAAAAGCTTTGTTATACGGTTACGACTCTGAAATTCACGTGAAATATAAAAATCGTTTTGGTAGATCTCGATCTTATTGGACAGATTTTGAAGGTGCCATAAATTACGTGGCAAGACGTTTAGATGAAGCCGACTCGGATGCTTCTAGAGAACGTTTTACTGGATTTATGAGAGAAGTTCCTTGCGATGAGTGCAAAGGAGCGCGACTTAAGCCCATCTCACTGGCAGTGACCATTGGCAACAAAAACATTGCGCAAGTTTCAGCTTTAAGCATCAAAGAAGTTAGTGAATTTCTAAGCACCCTTAAATTAAATGCCCGACAAGCAGCTATTGCCGGACGAGTACTGAAAGAAGTTAAAGAGCGACTTAAATTTCTATTAGACGTGGGTCTGGATTATCTAAGTATGGATCGCGCTGCCGGGACTCTTTCTGGTGGCGAGGCGCAGCGAATTCGCTTGGCTACTCAAATTGGATCAGGATTAGTCGGGGTGCTCTATGTACTTGATGAGCCAAGCATTGGACTGCATCAAAGAGACAACAAGCGATTAATTGACACGCTAATTCGTTTGCGTGATTTAGGAAATACTTTAATTGTGGTGGAACACGATGAAGACACCATCAAAGCTGCTGATTGGGTCGTAGATATAGGCCCTGGCGCTGGAGAACATGGTGGCGAAGTTGTTCATAGCGGAACTTATCTTGAATTATTAAAAAATAAAAAGTCATTGACGGCAGACTTTTTAAGTGGCAGAAAGGCTATTGCGATACCAGCAAAGCGCCGCAAAATTGATAAAAACCGAAAAATAACAGTAGTTGAGGCACAGGCAAATAATTTAAAGAAGTTGAGCGTTGAATTCCCCCTAAGCACCTTTATCGCGGTTACTGGAGTTAGTGGCTCTGGGAAATCTACTTTAGTTAATGACATTTTGTATTCAGCTTTAGCTCGCGATATAAATGGTGCGCGAATCGTACCTGGCAAACACAAAACCATTAAAGGGTCAAGTGAAATAGATAAAGTAGTTCACGTGGATCAAAGTCCAATTGGCAGGACTCCACGAAGCAATCCAGCTACCTACACTGGCGTTTTTGATCAAATTAGAAAACTTTTTGCCGAGACTCAAGAAGCAAAGATTCGAGGTTACCTACCCGGCAGATTTAGCTTTAACGTAAAAGGAGGACGCTGCGAAAATTGTTCTGGGGATGGCACGATTCGCATCGAAATGAACTTTTTGCCTGATGTTTACGTGCCCTGCGAAGTTTGTAATGGGGATCGCTATAACCGCGACACCCTAGAGGTGCACTTCAAAGGAAAAACTATTAGCGATGTTTTGAACATGAGCATTGAAGAGGCATTAAGCTTTTTTGCTAACATTCCTGCGATAAATCGCCAACTGCAAACCTTGGTAGATGTGGGCTTGGGTTATGTACGGCTTGGTCAATCTGCTCCAACTCTTTCTGGTGGTGAAGCGCAAAGAGTTAAGTTGGCCTCGGAATTACAAAGAAGAAGCACTGGTCGAACACTTTATGTTTTAGATGAACCAACCACTGGTTTGCATTTTGAAGATACTAGAAAACTACTTTTAGTCTTGAATCGTTTGGTAGATACTGGTAACACAGTTATTGTCATTGAACATAATTTAGATGTGATTAAAACTGCTGATTGGGTTATAGATTTAGGTCCTGAGGGTGGTTTTCGCGGTGGCGAATTGGTGGCCGAGGGAACTCCTGAAGCAATTGCTAAGAATTCCAAGAGCTATACCGGAGTTCATTTGAAACCACTGCTAAAAAAATAGTCATTTAGTAAGTTTGACTAATGGGTGATCCAGCGCTTTATCGACCAAAGCATATTCCAACTGAACCCGGAGTTTATCGCTTTAAAAACTCTCAAAATCAGGTGCTTTATGTGGGCAAAGCAAAAAATTTGAAATCAAGATTAAATTCTTATTTTGGAGATTTTGCGTCACTGCCAGTACGAACTCAGGCAATGCTTCGTGCTGCAGATCAAGTGGACTGGGTGATTGTTGCCAATGAAGTTGAAGCCTTACAGCTGGAGTTCATGTGGATTAAAGAGTTCAATCCGAAATTCAATGTTCGTTTTAGAGATGATAAAAGTTATCCGTATCTAGCAATTCATGTAAAAGAGGAGTTCCCTAGAGCAACTGTCGCTCGTGGGGTAAGAAAAAAAGATATCAAATACTTCGGGCCTTATGTCTCCGCGTTTGCAATCCGTGACACCCTGGATCACTTAATAAGAGTGTTCCCAGTAAGAACTTGCCGCAATAGTGTTTTTTTGAGACATAAAAAATTAAAACGACCTTGTCTCTTAGGCGATATCGAACGTTGTAGTGCGCCTTGCGTTGATCGAGTTAGCAAAGAGGAATATCAAGACTTGGTAAAAGGAATGAGTAATTTTCTGACCGGTAAGTCGCACCAGATAATGACAGATCTACAAAGCCAAATGCAACTTGCAAGCAAAGAAGAGCAATTCGAAAGAGCAGCAGTTTTGAGAGATCGCTTACAGGCACTGGAGTATGTCTTGGAGAAGTCCTCTGTGGTCTTTTCATCTGATACCAGAGCTGATTTAATTGCCATCGCGCTTGATGAGGTACATATTTCAACCCAAATTTTCCATATTAAACAAGGCCGGATTTTGGGAGAGCGAGCTTTCGTTAGCGATCGGACAGAAGTTTTAACTGAGAGCGAGCATTTAACTGGGTTGCTTACTCAACTTTATGGTGAGGTTGAGGCGAGCTCTATTCCTAATCAAATATTAGTTAATTTTGAAATTTCTGAAACAGTGGCGCTGACTGATTGGTTGAGCGAAAAAGCAGGTCACAAGGTAACAATTAGCACTCCCACAAGAGGCGATAAGAGTGAACTCTTATCTAGTGTCGCTAAAAACGCGAACTTTGCGCTGGAGCGCCATAAGTTAAAAAGAGCATCTGATCTAGACGCCAGAAGTAAGGCAATAAATGAATTAAGTGAGTGGTTGGATCTCGACACCCCAGCACTTCGTATAGAGGCAATTGATATTTCGACTTTGCAAGGCCAAGATACGATCGCAGCTTTGGTGGCTTTTGAAGACGGCTTACCAAAAAAGAATTCTTATAGAAAATTTAAAATCAGTCATGAAAATGCTAAAAGTGATTTAGCTTCAATTAGTGAAACCGTGGCACGGCGTTATCGCTATTTAGTTCCCGGATCTGAGGTGAAAGCGAAAGAACGTGAAAAATTCTCGTACCGACCAAGTTTGCTACTAATAGACGGAGGAATCGAACAATGCAAGGTGGCAAGAAGCGCCTTGGATGAATTGGGTTTAGTAGACATTGCAGTAATAGGCCTAGCAAAGCGATTGGAAGAAGTGTGGCTACCAGATCAAGCCGATCCTTTGATCTTGCCGAGAAGTAGCGAAGCACTTTTCTTATTACAACGGGTGAGAGATGAAGCACATCGCTTTGCCAATAGCGCTTTGCAAGTAAGAAGACGAAAATCGCTATTAGAAGAGGGAGTAAATGAGCCCCGGGCAAAGAGTTTTGACCCATCCACTGGAGAGATTTTAGATACTTGACACGCATGGCAAAGTAGTACTTAATGGAAAAAAATCAAATTCTTTTGGTAACAGGAATGTCTGGCGCAGGCAGGTCTACTGCCGCCAGAGCGCTAGAAGACGTAGGCTGGTTTGTAATTGATAATTTACCTCCACGATTAATTCCTGAAGCGGTAGAGGATTCACTAAATATTTCATCGCACGTGGCCATCGTGGTAGATGTCCGTGGTAAAAAACTATTTGAAGATTTGGCTAAGGCGCAACAAACTCTGCAAAATAACAAAGCAAATGTAGATATTTTGTTTCTTGATGCAAAAGATGATGTTTTGGTTCGTCGCTTTGAATCTTCTAGAAGGCCACATCCGATTCAGGGGCAAGGAAGAGTCTTAGATGGGCTTAGGGCGGAGCGCAAGATTCTTGGCGAGCTGCGCTCGAATGCGACCATGGTGGTTGATACTTCAGAGATGACTCAGCCGGATTTGCGAGCGGTATTAGAAAAAGCATTCAATGTTGGCAATATTGAATTTAATATTACGATTTTATCTTTTGGTTTTAAGCACGGAGTGCCAATTGATTCTGATTTCGTTTTTGACGTGAGATTTTTGCCAAACCCCTTTTGGGTAGATGAATTAAAAGAATTAACAGGTTTAAACGAGCCAGTCCAAGACTATGTTCTCGGGCAAAAGGGAGCGACAGAATATTTGAGGCATTTGACCGAAGTAATCTTTTTAGCTAAGCCGGGCTATCTACGTGAGGGAAAAAGATATTTAACGGTCTCAATTGGTTGCACTGGAGGCAAGCATCGCAGCGTAACTTTCGCAGAAAAAATTTCTAAAATGTTAGCCGTGGACGATAACCGGGTAAGAACAGTGCATCGTGATCTGGGTAAAAAATGAAAGCGCTGGCTTTTGGCGGAGGCCATGGCTTAAAAGCTAGCCTTAACGCCTTGCTCTTAACTGGCGCCCAAGTAGGCGCAGTTGTGGTGGTGAGTGATGACGGCGGCTCCAGTGGAAGAATTCGTCAGTCTTATCCGGTGTTACCGCCGGGGGATTTAAGGATGGCTTTTGAAACTTTAAGTAAAGATGAAAACTGGTCACATCTTCTAGGACACCGCTTTGGTGGAGTTAGTGAGTTAACAGATCATGCGGTAGGTAATTTGATTTTGTTGGCACTTTTTGAAAAATATGAAAATCCACAACAAGCTCTTAATGAATTTGGACAATTAGTCAATTCTCAGGGCCAGGTATTTGCCCTTAGTTTAGAACCGTTAGAAATAGTTGCCAGTGTGAATTTTTCAGGTGAGGTTAAAGAAATCATAGGGCAGAAAGCGGTGGCTTCAACAAGCGGAGAAATAAAAAGCATAAAACTGGTTCCTGAAAAACCAATAGTTTCAAGCGAAGTTATCTCGCAGATTGAGCAAGCAGATTTGTTGATTTTTGGCCCTGGTTCTTGGTGGACCAGCGTAATCCCACATTTTCAAATTGAACCAATTCGAGAAGCAATTAGCCAAGCAACCGCAAAAAAAATAGTGGTTAATAATTTGACCCCCGAAAAAGGAGAGACGGAAAATTATCAACCGGCTACTTTTTTGAAGGTTTTAAAAGCAGCCGCAGGTGAAATTAAATTTGATTATGTGATAAATCAAAAAAATGATCAAGACTTAACGCAACTCGAAACAGCAGTGAGTCAATTAGGTGCAGAAAATCTATTTGCGGATGTGACTTTATTAACTTCTGAGCAAAATATGCGTGGCTTAGTACATGATTACAAGAAACTTGCTTTAATTTTTAACGAACTCAGGATAGGTGGACTAATTTAAATGGCAATGACGTCGGCAGTTAAAGATGAATTGGCAAGAGTTGAGCTATCTAAGTCGTGTTGCCGTAAAGCTGAAGTCTCAGCACTCTTGAGGTTTGCTGGTGGATTACATATTGTCGCTGGCAACGTAGTAGTCGAAGTTGAAGTTGATGCTGGACAAATTGCAAGACGCTTAAGAAAAGACATCGTGGAACTTTATGGGCACAATGCAGATTTAGCTGTGGTTAGTGGCGGAGGAATTCGCAAAGGTACTCGTTATGCAGTGAGGGTCGCGCAGGGTGGTGAAGTTCTGGCGAAGCAAACTGGATTAATTGATCAAGCTGGAAGGCCGATACGTGGTTTGCCTCCGGTAGTTGTTGGCGGAGGGTTGTGCGATGCAGAGTCTGCTTGGCGTGGTGCTTTTTTAGCTCACGGCTCACTAACTGAACCCGGTCGTTCGAGTGCCCTAGAAATTACTGCACCTGGTCCAGAAGCAGCTTTGGCTTTAGTCGGTGCCGCACGTCGCTTAGGAGTAGTTGCAAAGGCTCGCGAGGTAAGAGGCGTCGATCGCGTAGTGATTCGCGATGGCGATGCAATTGGTGCTTTGTTGACTCGCCTGGGCGCCCATAGTGCAGTCATGGAGTGGGAAGAGCGCCGAATGCGCCGTGAAGTTAGGGCGACGGCTAATCGTTTGGCAAATTTTGACGATGCAAATCTTCGTCGTAGCGCTCAAGCGGCAGTAGCTGCTGGAGTAAGAGTTGGCAGGGCGTTAGAAATTCTGGGCGATAGCGTTCCTGAGCACTTGCAAAAAGCCGGCCAATTAAGAATGGAACACAAGCAAGCAAGCCTTGAAGAATTAGGGCAACTAAGCGATCCACCATTAACTAAAGACGCAATTGCTGGAAGGATCCGCAGATTATTGGCTATGGCAGATAAAAAAGCTGCAGAATTAGGAATTCCTCCAACGGAGGCCAGCCTAACTCCAGACATGTTGGAACACTAGAATTACGTTGCATTTAACATCAGTGGCAATGGCGCCCTGGATACAAGTTTATGGAGTCTAAGTGACGATTCGCGTTGGAATAAATGGATTTGGTCGTATCGGAAGAAATTATTTAAGAGTTTTGGCCGAGCGAGGCCCAGGTAGCCTTGAGGGAATTTTAGGTCAAATTATCCCTTCGGGTGAGAGTATCGAGGTTGTAGCAATCAATGATTTGACTGATGTCAAAACTTCAGCTCACCTTTTGAAATACGATTCTTCATTGGGTCGGTTCCCAGGTACCGTTGAAGTCGACGGCAATAAAATTTTAGTTAACAACAAACCCATAACCATCACCTCTCATCGTGATCCAGCAGAAATTCCTTGGGGAGAATTTGGTGTCGATTTAGTCGTGGAATCAACTGGAATTTTCACTGATGCGGAAAAGGCCAAAGTTCATTTAAATTCTGGTCCAAAAAAAGTTCTAATCTCTGCACCTGCAAAAAATGAAGATGTAACAGTGGTGTTGGGTGTAAATCATGAGCAGTACGATTCAACTGCTCACAAAGTAATTAGTAATGCTTCTTGCACCACAAACTGCTTAGCTCCTATGGCTAAAGTCTTGCACGATGAATTTGGAATTGAGCGTGGTCTGATGACGACCATTCACGCTTACACAAATGATCAAAGCACTTTGGACTTCCCGCACTCGGATTTGCGTCGCGCGCGTGCTGCAGCAATTAACATGATCCCAACAACCACTGGTGCCGCTAAAGCAATTGGACTAGTAATGCCTGACCTCAAGGGCAAATTAGATGGTTATGCGATGCGGGTTCCGGTACCAGTTGGTTCTGCAACAGATCTAACCGTGGAATTGAAAAAGTCTGCCAGCCGCGATGAGATTAACGCGGCTCTTAAAAATGCCGCCGAAACTAATTTAGCTGGCGTGATGAGTTATACCGAAGATCCTTTGGTTTCAACCGACATTGTCAACGATCCACACTCATGCATCATTGACGGTCAAATTACTAACGTAAATGGCAATATGGTCAAGGTGCTCGGTTGGTATGACAATGAGTGGGGTTATTCCAGCCGCTTAGTCGATCTTTCCCTGTTGGTCGGTGCTAAATAACCTTTAATGCTTTTAAACACTTTAAGCAAAGCCGAAATTAAAAATCAGCGCGTGATAATGCGCGCTGATTTCAATGTTCCGCTGCAAGCCGGCGAAATCACAGATGCGGGTCGCATTGAAGCTGCTTTGCCAACGATTAAATTACTTTTAGCAAATGGAAATAAAGTTATTTTGTTAGCGCATCTAGGTAGGCCAAAGGGGGAGGTTAAACCGGAATTTTCACTCTTACCGGTGTCTAAAAAGTTAAGTGACCTTTTATCCCGTGAAGTTAAATTGGTTCAAGATCTTTCGCAAGTACAAAGCAGTGATGAAATTGTTTTACTGGAAAATGTTAGGTTTGATTCACGAGAAACCAGTAAAGATGAAACCGAGCGAGTTCAGCTCGCAAAAATTTGGGCAGAATATGCAGATTGTTTTGTAAGCGACGGATTTGGCGTGGTTCACAGATCTCAAGCAAGTGTTACAGAACTTGCAAAATTACTGCCAGCCTATGCTGGATTATTAATTGAAAAAGAGACTAATAGCTTTG
>Ga0208785_1000125_pt1 | contig 32339 bp, 54 predicted proteins | sample DEB08_DNA_2_FD_185499 | JGI IMG/M metagenome (GOLD analysis project Ga0208785, IMG submission 185499) | Aqueous microbial communities from the Delaware River and Bay under freshwater to marine salinity gradient to study organic matter... | ecosystem: Environmental > Aquatic > Marine > Coastal ...
TCTACATCAAAATTAAATTTCCATTCGTACATTAATTATTCTCCTAACAAGCCATTACTACACAAGGTACTACATAACTTCCATCATCATAAGTATTGATTACTGTAGTTGATGTAACCTTTGCAATTGTTTTACTTCTTACTATGTCATCTTCTTGTGGTTTTGCTGTACCATCACCTGCTGACATAAGTAAGTCTCCTCTTTGAACTGTTGTTCCTTGTGCAATTCTGATGACCATATCACCTGTCATTGCTAAATCTATATCGTTATATCCATCTTCTTCTGTATCCCACTTAACAAATAATCCTGCAACATTGATATCACCCTCAACATCACTTATTTTAAGTTGGTTTCTTTGTTCGTTTTCTGCTGTGTAAGCAGGTGTTTTAACATCACCTACAGATTTACCCTCAGGTAGTTCATCTTCTTCTGTGTATAAAACATCATCATAAGACCATACAATCATTTCATCTAGGTTAGACATTACTGTGCCTTTTAGGATAGTTGGTTGTGAGCCATCAGCTAATCTTCCCCAACGAGATAAATGAGCACCAACAAGAGATACTGTTGTACCTGATACTGTAATAGTTCCCTCTTGTACACCATCTTGTCTAAAAGAAATTAATGTTCCATCATTAGTTGTTCTATTTACAGCTACAGGTGTAATAGCATCTCCTAAAACACTTAATGGATTTCCAGCTGCAGCTACACCTATACCTACATGCCCTGCACTAGTTATTCTCATACGTTCTGTGCCATCATCCTTAAAGATTAAGTTACTACCTGCACGAAACTCCCATCCATCACCAGTAACATCACTTATACGAAGTTGGTCAGTCGTGTTGGTTGTAATTTCTAATGCATTAGAAGGACTACTAGTACCTATACCTACATTACCATTTCCTCTAACTATAAAAACAGGGTCAGATGCTTGAGTTCTTGCAACTAATATATCTCCACCAGTTGTTGTTGAACTATTAGCAAATAAATCTAATAGAGCACCATCATTAGCAAAGTCTCCCTCAAAATTACCACCACTAATATTACTTTCTATTCTTAATCCAAATTCTCCATTACTTTGACCATCATATTGTATTAAAGCACCTGAAGATGTAGTGTTTTTAACATGAAGTGTATTACTAGGACTACTAGTACCTATACCTACATTACCACTGGAGTTTATTCTCATATGTTCTGTAGCAGTACCACCACCTAATCCTCTAAAAACTATATTACCATCTGATGTATCGTTCCTAGATTGTAAAATTACAGCACTACCACTTACAAGCATTTCACAATATTGATTAGTTCCACCTGTATCTTGCAAACGAATAGCTGGTGTTCCTGAATCTGATATATGTAAATCTCTAGCAGGATTACTAGTACCTATACCTACATATCCAGTAGATGCTATTCTCATACGTTCTGTAGTTATGCCTGATGTAGTAGAATCTGTAGCTTCCCCAAAAACTAACTCATCAGCATTGTCGTAAACAATTTGAGCTTCACTATCATTTACACCTAATCTTATAAACTGATTTGCATTGTTATTAGCAATAACAAGAGTTGTTTCTCCACCTACTGAGCCATCAGTTAAATTCAATATTCCACCATATATACTATTATCCGAAGCATCTGTGCCAATACCTACATTACCACTAGAATCAATCACCATTCTATCGGTGCCACCTGTTTTAAAATCTATTTGGTCGTCTGTGTCTGACGTAATAGAGGTATCCCCATCAGAATCCAATATTAATTCATTACCATCTACATCTAATGTGCTTGATGTTGTTAATTCACCACCACTTCCAACAGTTAGTGCATCTGTTCCATCGGTATATTCTACTAATGCTGTTCTAACTGAATCTGATTTAAAAAATTCTACTGAATCGTTTGTTTGGTCAAGTTCACATATCTCGATATTGGCATCATTGTCTTCGTTTCTGATATAAAGCTTATTATTAGCTGTGTCATACCATAGCTGATTAGCATAGGTTGTTGATGGAACTGTAGCACCTGATGATGTGCTTCCTAATGCTTGTAAAGCATCGTTTAAATCTGACCTAGTGTTCGGAAACGTTTGGTTAGCAATATCTAAATCGTGTTGTGACAAAATTTATCTCCTTATAAATTGGTTTAAGTATATCATTAAATTATTAAGATTCCACATATCCATAGCCCTTAGCTACATAATCAAATTCTCTGCTGATAACTGTACCTGTGCCACTTCCTTGATAGAATATGATGGTAAATCCTGTTTCATCTTTAGCTGTTATATTATATCTCTCATTTTGGTCTAGGTTTTGAGATGCTATGCTAAGACCTTCTAAAAGCTTCATAGCAGGTGAGAATGTTACTGTATATCCACTTGGTGATGTGCCTGATACTAAATCATTATCTGCTATTGTTCTATTTTGCATGTCTACTGATGCTGATAATTCATAAATAGCTGGACATGATACCTGAGTAGTTGTGGTTAGTTTAACTCTAAGCTTGATATAACGAGCTGTATAATCACCTAGAATATATGTTCTGTAATCAGTATAAGTAATATTATCTTCTGATGTGCTAATTAATAATTCAACATTAATATCATTGTGTTCAGTATATAAACCATCAAACAATCCACCATAACTATCAAATAATCCTGATTGAGAATCGAATAATGATGATTCATCGTGTCTTTCAAATTTACAGGTAAAGGTAACACGGCTATTAAATACAGCACCTAAGTCAAATAAAGGAAAGTCATAAGTGCCTTCAGTATTAAATGCTGTTTGTCCACCATCATCAAATAGACCTATATCATCATCAAATGTTCCAACACCATCATCAAATAAAACTGCATGAATTAATTCAAGATAATTTGTACCCTCTCTTGTTACAACTTCAACATCTTGTTTAGCACCTGTAAAATCAGGGCTCTCTGTTGATGAGCTTACGATATTATAATCTCTTGTTATAGAGTTTAAGATAATAACTGATTTAGCTGAGTTCTCACTTTCTATACCTAATACATCGATTGCTTTAATCATGTATGTTCCTGTCTTAGCAGGTAATAAAATAGAGTTAGCAGGTTTAGCTACTTTTCTAGCTACAATGATTCCTTCCTCAAACTTAGGTGATACAGTTATCGGTGTGTGTCTAATGATGTAATGTGATAAATCCAAGTCAGGTACAGGTGTCCAATTCAATGCTACAACATCACCGATTACATTAGATGAAAAGTCTTCTACATCATTAGGTGGTGCTGTTTTACCAACAACTTCGTGGTCTGCTGTGACATAACTAGAATGCACATTAAATGAGTTAATAGACCTTGCTCTGACTGTATAAACTGCTCCATCTTCTGCATTTACTAATTCAAATATATTGTGCTTACTTCTGCCTAGAGTTACATATTCTCCATCAGGGTCATTATTATTTAATGCTTCTACTTCAAATTCATTCGTTGTTCCTTGACTACTAGAACATACAACTTTTAATACTGTAATAGGTGATTCTGAATATACTCTGAGTTCATCTGTAACCACGATAGCAGGTGCTGTTACAGTTTGTACTGTTGGTAATGTAGTATTATCTGCAACAAATTCAGATTCTTCTGCATCCCAATCATAAACTGATGATGCTGTTTCAACCATTATAAGATTAATGCCTAATGTATCATTAGTATTAAAACTCCATTCAGCTATCTCAAATACTTTATCTGTCCAACCTAGTCTGCTATTGGTTACATTGACTGTATCACCAACTTGTAACTTAAATCCTGACATCTTAACTTGTGCTGATACAACTATTTGCTGTCTATTTTTAAATAAAGCAATTTTAGCAATCCTTTGAGCTGTAGCACTTGATGTAGTAAATGGTAAATCTATATTTCCATAAATAGTTTCACCATCAGCATCGGTAAATGTACTGCTTGTAACTATAGGATAATCAGTAGGTTGCCATGAAGTCTCTGATGATGTAAATATACCTTTGACTGTATTAAATAAATTTTTTCTAGATTTTTTAGATTCTATCGATATTTGAGATATAAAATCATCATCTGTTAAAGTTAAAGTAGGTGCTACATACTGACCACCTTTTAAAATAAACTTACCATTTGAATAAGATAATACTCCTGCACAACTTGTTAGCATATCATCAAGCACTTGCATAGGAGCTGTATCACTATAGACAATACCATCACATAGATATCTTTTTTCTGTTCCACCACCAACTTTAGTTACATCTTCATCACATAAATTAGCCATTGTAGTGAATGATGTAATATCTATATTGTCAGGATTTACTCCAAGTCCTAATCTTGTATCTGTTAAATAATCATAAATACATAATGCAGGGTTTCTAGAAAATGCTGTTGTGTCTGTTCTAAAATCATAAAGCTTTTTACCCTGAACAACTGTACTTATGTTAGGAATGCCATTAGGAAACATGTCTGTGTCATATTCCATTTGAACATAGATATAGGATATTCCTCTTAACCTATGATTTGTTGTCCATTTAGATACTTGGGTTCTTAAATCATAATCTGATAATTGGTCATCTGAGCCTTTATGAAATTTAACCTCTACTTTTTTATTATTAGGATTATAGTCTGAGCCTTCATTATAACTTCCTGCTGTTGGTGTATATCTATAAATACCATCAGGGTCAGTATAGCCACCACCACCTTTTGATAAGAGACCTAATTGTATCGATTCTTCATTAAAAAAGAATCTATCATCAACAGTTGTACCAAAATTGTTAATCTCATGTGATGCTATTTCAACAACTAAATGTAATCTTCTATTGTTGTCAGTTGTATCCATAAATAATATAGAGCCTGACTTTTTAGTTATTCCATAAACAGTTTCTCTTGTAGTAATAGGTTCTTTAACCATCAAACTACGATTAGTTGTTTGGTCTTGATAAGATTTACTGCCTAATGAGGATGCTTTGGGTTTTGGTGCTAATGCACTTGCAACTAAAGATGCACCAACATTAAGTGCTATTTTAGTTCCTAATGCTAATGAAGCACCACCTGTATAGATAGCTGTACCTATACTGATTACTGTTCCTAGTATTCCACCACCACCACCCATTATCTATAACACTCCTTTGTTACTGAAGATGATATTCTGTATATATTCCATTTATCATCTATCTTTAAATAATTCACTTTTTTACCTACACCTAATAGTTTACTAAAATATTGGTTAGTCCATTTAACCATCTTTCTAGAATCACCACATGATACCAAGTCTACCAACCAAACTCTATCACCACAATTCCAATTATTAATATCAGATGTTAATTTAAAATGTTCTTCATATTCCTCATCTAAAAATGCCCATGAAACAAATGCTGATGGTTGATTATCTTTATAGAAAATCTTATATTGATTTAAATTGAATGGCTGTAGAAGATAATTAAATAGTTCTTCTCTTGTATGGTTATTATATTTATCGAATGATTTATAAAGATTAATTACATCACTTATATCATTTAATCTTTTTTCTAGTGGATTCATGCATTAATTAGAGCCACCACCCCAAACAATTGATTTATCTTGTAGTGATTCTACAAACTCTAATCCTCTATCACCTGCAAATAAATTCTTTTGGTCTTGGTCGGTATATCTTCTGTTAAGTGGTGTTTCTAACATAATAAGTTTGTTTTCTACATCGACTGATATTTCTGCTATATTTCTATCTTCTACAATAGCCATTCTATCTATAAAACCTTCAAATGCTTGATATGGAGTATCTACTACTGCTGTAGCATTAGATGCTGTTTCTAATACACCAAAATAAATCTTTACAATCTTACCCTGTGAATCTTCTGTAAGTGCTGATGATATAATACTGCTATCTAAACCTGATAATGCTATTTTGACACCATTGGCTCTGATATCTGCTGATTCATCTATTGGACTGATAGATAATAAGTTTCCTGATGGGAAATATTCTGTGCCACCTATAGTGATGGTGTTATAACCTGTCCATAGATTAAGTGGTATAGTGAAACCTACTGATACAGCAAAGAAAGGCTCTAGCTGTGAGCTATCTAGTTGTGCTTGAAAGTCTGTGCCTAGAGTACGAGCCATGTCTCATTACTTCTTGGTTGCTTTCTTTGTTTTCTTTCTAACTAGTTTTGGTTTATCTTCTTTAGATGCAGTTTTCTTTTTAACTACTTTCTTTTCAGTTGGCTCAACCATTTTAAGTTCTTGTGCTTTACCATCATCTAAAAACATCTGACCTAATTTAACTTGCCATTCTTCTGTGCAATCTATGATTTCACCTTCTTCATACCATTTAGTGCCATTACCACTAGCATTTCCTGAACCTAATGTTCTTTGTAACATTTTGATTTTCATTTAATCACCTTTATTTAATTCGTACATTTTCTCTACTACTTGTTCCCAAGAAATAGGTTCTGTATCCCATACTATTCCACCATATAAAAAGTCGATACGACTCTCTAAACTTCCTTTGATATGAAATTTAGCTTTAGGGTCTATTTTATAAATAGCCTTAATTATATCTAACTCTTTTTCAGTATATGCTGTACTCACAGTCATAGTATACCTCAGTCGGTGGGTAGACCGAATAACAAAGTCTACCCACCATGTGCCTAGTTATAGGCTATTAAGCATCCTCTGAATCAGAAGGGTTGCCCTTTACAACAACAGCACTCATTGGTGTGCCATTACTGTGGCTTCCTGTTGCATCAATTCTAACTCTGATGTACTGAGAACCACCTATATACCCTATTTGGGTTACTTGAGGTGTTTCAGCATTATCATCAAGTGTTAAAAAGATACCACTAGAATCAACACTGCCTTCTGTAACATCGGTAGATGATGTAACAGCTGACCAATCTGAACCATTATCTGATTCTTCTAATATAAAGTCGAACTTCACAGAACCTGATAATGTATCTCCTTCGATACCTGTATGCATAACCATCATTGCAGAGTTAAAACCTTGCAAATCGATTGTTGAGCCGTTTGTATCAGCAGTTACAACTGCAGGAGCAAGTGCTTTAACAACTGAAGTTCTATTTGAAATGTCTCTCATTTGCTATCTCCTTATGCACTAATGTTTTGTAGTTGAATTGCTTCAGCTAATACTACTTGTCCACCAACTCTTCTACGAGCAACATATCTGATGTTACCACTTGTAGCTTGGCTGTATGGGTCTCTCATGATAGATAGATTAACTCTATCTACAACTGTGTATGCTCTAGAGAAGTCACCGAATGCTATTGGTTTAGCACTTCCTGCAACATCTGGCATATCAGTTGCTAGTACATATGGGAATCCTGCTATTGTAGAAGGAGCTCCACTTACTAGATTTAAACCAACATGGAATACTTTTTGTCCTGCTGTATCTTCTAATTGAAGTACTTTAGAGAAAGTAGTTCTGTTCATAACGAAACGAGCATTACCTAAGTATTCAGATTTGATTGCATAAACTAAGTCATAAAGACCATTAGCTGTTAATGCAGAGTTATCACCTGAGTTAGTTGAACCAACACCAGCTGATGCATCTGTGAAACCTAAAGGTTGTCCAACACCTGAACCACTAACAAATGCAGTACCTTCTGCTTTAGCAAATTGCTCTGCAAATTCAGAACCCATTTCAGATTCTAAATCGAAAGCAGAATCTTCAAGCATAGCTTGTGAGATATCTACTAATGCATAAAGTTCGTGTGCATCGATTTGTTGTAGACCTGTTGTATAGCCTGTTGTTTCAGAACGTGTACCTGTTTCAGATACCCAAGAAGCAGAGAATTGACCTGTTCTTTTTGGCACTTCGATACCACGTTTATCTGTTTGTCTTACTCTAGCAATAGAACGAATTGGAGAGATTTCAGTTACACTTTTGATTAAGTCAGCTACATATTCTGTAGGTGCATAAAATCCACCTAGAGTATCATCTGATTCATAAAGTGCTTTCTTTTCCATTTCATCTATTTCACCTTTTCTTAACCATTTACCGAATGCTTTAACTTGCATATCTACATCTGCAGATTTAGAAGCATTTGGTCTAGCTAATATGGTTTCTAGACTTTCAATTTTTGCTGTTGCTTCTTCAAGATTTTTTTGTTGAATCTCATGTGCTTGTTTGACTTCTGCTAGTTTAGCAATGTCATCTGACATTTTATCAACTTTTTCTTGGAGAATAGGGTCAGCATGTCCTTTTTTTTCAATTTCTTCTAAACGAGTTTTGTTCTCTGATTTGAATTCTTCAAATTTAGAGCCTAACTCATCAAGAACAACTTTGATTTCTTCTGACATTATTAGTCCTCTTAGTTAAGTTTATTGATTAATTGCTTGATACTATCAACAACATCACGTTGTTCGTACAAATTTATCTCTTGATAAGACTTGTATAGTACGTTTGCAGTTTGCTTAGCTACAGCAGTAGACATCACACCAACATCTCGTAAGTATGCTTCTATCTCTCTAGCATCCATTTCAGCTAATTTAACTTTCGTTATCTTTGCTTTTGGATTCATTGGAAATGTAACCATTGAGACTTCCATTAAGTCTACTTCTTTGATTACTCTACGTTTGTTTTTATCATCGTATTTATAGCCATCAGGTTGAAGTCTATAACCGATTGACATGGAATCTAATGCTCCCATTTTCATTAATTCAAATACTTCTCTACCTTTTTGTGTACCCATAGCTAAACGACCTTTTATTTTTAGTCCACGTTTATCTTCTTCTAAGGAATCAATGACACCGATAGGTTCATCTGTTTTATGTTGGTAGAGTAATTTAATGCTACTTGCTTTTCTGCCTGTTATAGTTTTAGTAAATGCACCTTGTCTGATGACATCATTTCCTAAATCTTTGTTATTGAATACAGATGCATAGCCTTCAAACGAGCCATCATCTTCTGCTTCCATTTCTTTATATTCACATTCTAAATCTAAAATGTCGTGTTCAACTTCCATGTTGTCCTCTTGTCCATTTGGCATAACTCGAAATCCCTGTCAAGTATATTGTGGTCATTGTAACAATAAACCACTTATAATAACAATAAAAAAAGAGCAGAACTAAGTCTGCTCTCTCTTTTTCAATATTACTGATTAATTATTTTTTGATTGTAAACTTTCTAGCTTATCTTCGAATTTTGCTAAATCTTCGTGTAAATCATTAAGTGCCTCTATAGTATCACGTTTAGCAATTGGACAATCTCCATCTTGTGCCTTGTAGTATGCATCCCATGTAGCTTTCTCGAAAGATTTAACATAATTTATTTTTTCTTTTACTAATTCTATTAGTTCATTTTTTGTTACTCTCATTTGTTTCTCCTAGTTAATTTATACCTTCAGTATATACCTAAAGTATATAGTCTGTCAAAGGTTTTTTATATTTTTTTTAGATAGATTTTGGTTTAATTGTGAAAGGATTCTTATAATTGTATTTCTTGGCTAGTAAATCATGAGCATATAAAGATGCCTGTGCATTGGTCAAACCTTTATTGATACCCTCTGAATAGAATATTTCGTAATCTTGACTTTTTTGTTGTCCTTCTTGTTTCTTACTCAACAATATCTCCTTCATCATAGTATAAAACAAAGCATCTACAGTTTATAGTATTAGATGCACCACCATTTGGGTCTCCTGCAAATTGTAGTTCTTTTTCAATCACACCACCACCTGCAACAGGTGTCATTATTTTAAAGGGTTTATCAATACCCACTCTTTGACCATCGATATCTTTGTGCCATTGTCTAGCACGTTCATCCATAGCTGATGCCCATTCTTTTAGTGGTCTTGTTAGACCTAATCTTTTAGCAATTTCTTGGTTTCCATAGTTCATTGCTTGATGTGTTTCTGTTCTTGCTATCATAGTGGCTCTATATGGAGCAAAAGCAGTGATTTTTCGAATGTTTTTAGAAATCTGTGGGTTAGATAGCCCTGTCTCTAAACCTAGTGAAATTTCAGCTTGTATGCCCTTTCTCGTGGTCTCTGTGATGTTAGATACATTCTCTGCTGTTTTAGTGCCTACATATTGAAGAATGATTGGGTCGATTTCATCTTCTGCTTTAGTTAATCGTGTTCTATGTAATCGATTACCCATAGTAATGATTACTTGTCTTGCATTATCACTTAAAATGCTTAATAAGTCGTTATAGTAATCTTCATAGTATTCATTAGGCACTTGACCTAAATCATCAAATAAAGATTCAGCTAAATCAGTGTAAGTCCTGAAGTGTTCTCTGATTCTTCTTCTAACATTATTGCTAAGAGTAATAAATAGTCTCAGTTGTTCTTTATATTCTTTTCTTTTGTTAATCCTGACTTTCGACATTGACTAATCTCATAGTTTCTTCTAATAGTTCTTGTTGTGTACCAAACTGCTCTGTAAACCATAAAGGATTGAGATGATACGATTCTTTACTTGTTCTGTGATGATGTGGACATAATGGTATAACTTGTGTGTGGTCTCTTTTAGCACCGAATCTTTTAACATGATGTATCTCAGCAGGTGTACCCTCATATCCTAGTTTCTTACATACGATGCATCCTAAATCTGCTATTTTCTGTAAATATACCCTTTCAGTTTTCTTCATCATCCATCTCTATCATCCACATTTCCTCTACACAGGATTTGAGTATAACAGAAATGCCACCAAGACCTGATTCCTTTGTGATTGCATTTGCTACTTTATATGACTTCTTATCTTCTTTTATTAGCCACCCTATCGTTCTGCATAGCTCAGGCTCACAAGAATCTATGTTCTCTACCCATCTTGCATCTGCTGTGTGGTCTAGCCAATCTACCATGACTAGTGGATAATCTTTCATACTGTATATTTTTTACCTCTAAAGAATGCTGACCTATGAAGGTTGCTTACTTGTACAAGTTCAGGATGAACTGTTTTTTCTTTAGGGTCAATCGTTATTACAGCAAATCCATTATTCCAATCATTTGCAACATTATCTTCAAGGTAAGGATGATATTGTTCTGATAAGTGTCCTGTTTGTATAGACATTGATGTTGTGGAATAGGTATTAAATGTTCTGAAGTTCAATTGATGTGTATGTCCTGTAACGATATGTATACCTGACCTCATAGCATTTTGATAAGCAGTATGTACACCACCTCTCATTCTATGCTTGATTAAAACTGTATCATCGACTAAATGAGACATAGCCCAATCCCAATCAGGAAATAAGGTTTGTATCTTAAATGCTTCTAAATCTTCAAAGGCTCTACCCCAAGACATTGCAACTTTAGATAATCTTGTTTCATGATTACCGAATGTTGCTATTTGCTTAATAGGATATTTAGCCTTATCAATAATCTTTTGTAGTCTGTTTATTTGAGCTTGTGAATCATATATCTCTTTTTGTACAGTTCTTTCTTGTGGTCTTATCTCTGTGTGAAACTTTGCAAATGAAGATAGGATAGATAAATCCATAATATCACCATTAGCTACAACACATTTAAGTTGTCTTGTTTTAACCAAGTCTTTTAATACTTCACACATAATCTTAAATGATACTGTTTCGTGTCCTTCAAAATGTGCATCAGAAAATACAAGCATTGAATATGGATGGTCAGTTATCTCTACACGATTAGTTAGTGGTGGCAGATTAGCACGTTCACTTCTAACAACTACATTACGATTGTTGTTGTGTGGTAATAATTGAATACCTGTTAGTTCCTCTGCTTGTTGTCTGTAAAAAGACATTGTTCCTGAATCAGTAGATAACCCAAGATATTCAAAAACATCTTTTTGTTTTGTCATGTTGGGTAGATTCCATGCTCTGACAATATCATGAGCTGTGGCTAGTGATATACTAGACCTATTAGTACTTGGCATATTATTTCTCCTTAGTCTTTGCTAGATAAAGGATGGTCTTTAGGTAATAAGTCTAAATCAAACTTACCACTTGGAAACTTCCCTGTTCTAACAGCTTGTAAGAATACGTTTACTCTAGCCATAGCCCATTGTTCTTCTGACCTTACACTTGGTCTTACCGATGATGGATTAGTACGATATGCACCAACACCACGTTTATAAACATTAGCTAACATACCCACAGTAACTCTCTTACCTTTTTCATCTCCATATTTATCGTTATGGTCTTTTACTTTCCCTTCTAAACCTTTAAGAGTTGAGCCTGATACACCTGCAACTTTAGTTTCCATATCATCAAAAGACTTTTCACGTTCTCTCATGATTTGATTTCTTTTAGTCTTAGCCCAACTAAATCCTGCATCACCACCCCACAATGCCCAAGCAATTCTACCTGCTGATGGATAACCATCTTCACCTCTGTCAAATCCTTGTCCTTGCTTATCTACTTCATGTCTTGAAAAGAATGAATACATTCTTAAAACTGTATTTGGTGATAATCTTTCTTTGCTAATTAATTGATTGGCTCTTGCAACACCTACTGCTGTGCCACCTCTGTTAAATTCTTTTCTCCATTCTAATCCACGTTTTGCTTCTTCTGCCATTGAATCAGTTGGAGTTAAATCTAAATCAGATAATGCTTTATCTTCTGTAAGTCTATTGTATTCAGCATGTGTTCTGCATGGCATATAAACTGTCTCACCATTTTGTTCCATAGAATGAGTACCAACACATCCTATTTCATCTGCTCTGTCTAAAGCTTCATCTTCTGTGGTGTAAACATCTTTAGATATTTCTTCTTTAGTGCCATAGATTTCATCATAAGCTTTCTCTGCTTCATCAACATCTACAGGTTTATCATTATCTTCAGATGAATCCATTGTCTCACCGATTGGGAATAAGTTAGATGGAATGTATAATTCATCTCCACCTGATACTTCTTCAAGTCCTAATCTGTCTCTTGCTTCGTTACGAGTTAGAATACCTGCATTAACACCTTGTACTACATTCTCATAGATTTGTTTTCTTTTCTCTGCCATTGCAGGAATAGAATCTAAATCATATTGGATTCTTAAATCACCTTCATAAAGTGGTGCTAGATATTCATTTAAGTCTGATTCTACACGTTTAAGTAAAGGTATGACTGTTTCCTCGTAGAGTGCAAGTTTTGCAGTCTCCATGTTTGAATAGGTTTGACTATCAGGTATACCAATCAACTGTGCAGGTACACCGAAACATAAAGCAATTTCTCTTGCTGATAGATTAAGCAACTCTAAGAAATCCATATCCTTTGGATTCAAGCCTAATTGCTGATATGAGAAGTTTCCTTCTAGTAACATCGGTCTTCCTGAGTTATGAGTTCCTTGAAACCTAAACTCTAAATCTTCTAGCAATCTAGCTCGTTGTTCATCTGTTAATTGGGTAGACATCCCTGTCTCATCTGTGGGTTCAAATTTAAGCATACCACTTGGAGTACACCCATTTTTGAGTAATGCCACATTGTGCATCCCTGCAAGGTTATGTTGGTCAATATTGTATGCACTAGCCATAATTGGTGATAGTCCATAAAAATCATCTAAAGGAGACCAAAGCTTAATTTGTTTGATTTGTCCTTGTCCTGTCTTTTGGTCTACAGGATAAACAGATTCAGTTCTGCCATCGATAACATAGTTATAACTTTCAGGTATTACTGATGTACCTGCTTTAATCTCGATTCTATCGGGTCTTAATAAATACAATTCTCTTGGTGGTGTAAAGCTTTCTGTATCTCTGAGCAGATATGAATTACCTGAGATTAACAAATAGGAATATAGAGATGAGAAATACTCTACACCTGACTGTAATGGGTTTGGTCGGTTAAGTAGTGAAATTAATTCGTGGTTGTCTAATTTTGTTTGGTCACTAAATACATCAATCTTAACTGCTGATGCAGAGTTTGAGATTAGTTGTATGCATCTATGTACGATAGCATTTTCTTGGTAGCCATCCTTTGCATAATCTTTATATCTTCTGTTTGTCTTAGATGAATAAGCACTAAGTTTATTGAACATAACTTTAGGTGCTTCTTTCTTTTGTGTTGGTTTTTCTTCTTGCTTAAAAAATCTGTCAAATAATCCCATGTTTAACTTATCCTAAAAATTGCTTTACCTGAGCTTTGCAATGAAGTAATAGCCCACACCAATGCATCAACCCTATCATCATGAGATTTTACATTATTTCCTGTGAATTGACACATTTGTTCTTCTAAATCCTTGAAATACCCAACATGATGCACTCTGTTTTGTTCATACAATGCTGAAATAGGTTCTGCTCTGACTTGTTTTCCTCTTGTTGCACGAACACTTGTGTAGGGAACTGTGCTGTCTTGTGTTCGTAAAAGTCGTTCAATTAAATCTCCACCATTGTTTACCTCTGCTACGATTCTATCACATTCGTACCGATTGTATAATTCTATTGCTTTCTTAACCCATACATCAGGTGATGTGGTCTGTGATGCATCTTGTAAAATATAAAAGTGATTATCAGAAGTTCTACCTGCAACAATGATTCCTGTTTCATCTGAGTTTTCATTTGCTGTAACAGCAGGGTCAATAGCTACAACGATTCTTTCTAAATCAGGTATATCTCTTACCCTGTTATCTTCTATTAGCTGACCATTGAATAATGCACCTTCTACATCTTCGAGTATCTCAGCAAATAACTCTTGTCTACCTATCCTTGTTCCTTCATATCGTTCTTTGAGCATGGCTATTGCTGATGGTGCAAGATTATCTATATTCTCAAATGTACTACCACTAATAACTTCTGTATCTTCTCTTTTAGCTAATTCTTTTATAAGCTTGGTTGGTCTTGGTGTTGTTGTAATAATGCACTTAGGGTTATGTCCTAGTCGTAATGCCATCATCAAGTTATCAAATGTTTCTCTATATCTCCATGATGCTAACTCATCACACCATGCTCTATGAAACTGAACACCACGAAGTCTGTCAGGCTCGATAGCAGGGAATCCAATAATCTTACTACCATTGTAGAAATGTATTTCACTATCTGATTTGTTATAACCTGTAGTGTTTAATAAATCAGGGTTTAATATTCTTATGAATCCACTATCACCTGCAAAGACAACCCTTTTTAAATCTCCATATGTAGGTGCTATTACACCACATACAACACCTCTATTCTCTAAACAGTATTGAATAATATCATATGCACCTGTTAAGGTTTTACCCCAACCTCTACCTGCTAGAAATAAATGAATATTGTATTTATCTGATTCAGATACAATTTGATTCTTACGAGCCTTGTTATACCAATCAGTGAGTAGATTCGTTGCTATCTTTCTCTGATAGTTTAGCTTCTCGAATATTGGATATGAGTTTTCTAAATTGTTCATCTTGTTCTGCTACGTTATTGACCTCGATAACATCTGTTTCTTTCCACTTAGCCTGTGTCTTTAACCAAAAGATACTAGCTGTTACTGCCTCTCTTCCTGAGCCTGTAGCAATCTTAAATAGGTTTTTAGCTACCTGTGCATTTGCATTAGCCTTACCTTCTTGCAATTCTTCCTGATAATACTTGTATAGAGTTGGTTTAGATATCTTAACAATGGCACATATCTGTTCATGAGTAATACCAAGCCCTGATAAGCTTTTAATCATCTCTGCTGTTGAATCATCTCTATTAACTATTTTTGGCATATCTTTTTTATAGAGTAAAAATAAACATTATACAAGTCCTATATATTCAAATGATGAAGTAAGTCTGTTTCTACTAGTATGCATTTTGCCTTTTATGGTCGATGTTTTCCCTGTTATTGCAACATGACTTCCAAATCTTTTTAATGACCATAATTTTGATTTGTTTCTATAATAAATCATACTAGGTTGTGATGTAGTAGACATATATCTATATCCTTTTTCTTTGCAAAAATTTGCTACAAAATCACTTATTCTGTTTCCTAATCCTAAACCTTGATAATCAGGTAAAACTACTGTTCTATGTTCTCTTTTACAATTTTTAATATTTGGATGAGGAAAATGTATATAGGATGAGAATGCAACAGGTTTATTATTAATGGTTCCTATGAAACATTTTGATGCTTTATGTATATCATGATTCAAATAGTGATAGTCTTTAAACATTTTCCAGTATTCTCTATCACATTCGTATATTTTGAATTCAATTTTTGGTCTCCGAAGATTCCCCCTTGTTAATTCATTTTTATTAACATCGAATGCCCAATCAGGTTGTAGCCATTCTAATATGTCATAATGACAAGAAACAGCTACAAATTTTTTGTTTGTTTTCCTTACAAATTTTTGAACACAATGACTTCCTATTTTTGCAACCTCTCTATCCACTACTGATGTAAATTCATCAATACAACATATATTTTTGCTTTCTAATATTGCTCTAACAACATTCACTCTAAACTGCTGACCTGTACTTAACTGTGAAAATGGTAATAACCATAAAGGTGGGCTTGAAAAACCTACATTAGATAAACATTTACATATTTCTTTTATATCAATTTCTTTAGAAAAATCATTTATGAAAGATGTTTCATTATTCCAATTATGTTTAATATCATAATCTTTTTTAAATAGTTCTTTTGCTAAACTCGACTTACCACTTCCACTTGTACCAACTATTATTCCAATTTGCCAATCAAACGATTGCAAATCTAAATCAAAATCGAATTGTTTTCTTAATAAACTTGTAGGATTCAAATCATAAATTCCACATATTTGTTCTGTTCTAAAAGATGGTTTGTATTTTATTTCTTTTAAAAACTTAATACTCGACATTTAAAACCTCTTTGTGATAATTCTTCGTATAGTTCTTCTTGTTTGATTGTGCTATCTAATTCGATTATTAATTCACATTTTTCAGATAAATCTTTTTCTGTAGTATCAATTTCTATCTCTGTTTTGAAAAGCTTATCTAATTCTAATTTATTAAAACCTGTAAGACCTAAATCAAATTCATTATCAATTAGAAATTCAAAGTTAAGTTTTAAGAAATCTTTTGACCAAGTGCTATTTTCAGTTAGTTTATTATCAGCAATACAATATGCTTTTTTCTTTTCATCTGACCAACCTTTAGCAACTATACATGGCACTTCTTTTATGCCTAGTGATTTACCTGCTAGTAATCTGCCATGACCTGCTATGATTTCGTTATTCTCATCTATTAGGATTGGCATAGTCCAACCAAACTCTTTGATTGAATTAGCTACCTGTTCTATCTGTTCAGGTGCATGTTCTCTTGGGTTAGAATCGTAAGGTACGATATCATCTATATTCTTTGTGATTGTATTTTGTACTGCCCACTCGTTATTCATGTTGTTATTTATACAATAGATATAAAAAAAGAGCAATCATTTCTGACTGCTCTCTTTCTTTCATTTAAATTACATGCTTTCAATTTCTTGTCTTTTTTTTGCAAGTTCTTGACATTGTTTTAATGTTAGTCTGTTGATAGGAAATGATTTATCTCTTTCTATTCCTAAGTTGAATTGACCTCTGAATGATTTTAGTTCATTTATATCAACATAACCAAGTTCTACTTCATGTAAAACACATACACCGAAAGCTTCATTTGTTTCAGGGTTGTATTCACTTAGATACCAAGTACCTAATCCTGTAGGATTGAAAAGCTTTACAACAGCTTTTGATTCTACATACTCAGGATGCTCTTCATTCCAAGCTTCTTTATGTTTTTTATGATTTTCTATTAGTTTGTTTTCTATTTGTTTTGTAAATAACATCATATTATGTTTCTCCTATTTTAATTAATTGTTATAGAGCCTTAACTCTGTAAAGTTTATATTGAACATCTTCTGCATTAAGATAATCATCATTTTTAACTGCATCATTAGCAAGTTGTAGTTTTTTGTCATAATCTGCATCATCCCATGCATCTTTACTCATATCTAATTTAACAGTTCTTTGTAAAAGATACTCAGGATTGTGTGGCTCTCTTACTTTTAGTTTTAGTCTTAGTTTTGTCATTTTTTTCTCCTTTGTTTACTAGGGTTTCATTACCCTATATAAGTATTATTATATACTTTAAGTATAAAGTAAACATTTATTTAAATAATTTATCATTTTTTTTGGGTTAATTAGCTGATGAAACCCATAAAATGCAGTTTTTGTACCTCTTTTTAGAATTAAATGGTCGGTAATTAATTCTAAAGACTGAAAGGTATTAAGTATGTTAGGTGTTGCAAGACCACATATCCATAATAGATTCTCGGTCTGCTTGACCACAATAATCTCAGGTTTATAGGATTGCTTGAATATTACAGGGTATCTGTACTTAGCTGATGTCTTAACACCACATTGATAGCCTAGTTTAGATAAATCAGATACATGGTAATCAACTGAATCACCTACACTAAAATCTACAAAAGGTTTACCTAGATATTGCTCGACTGCACATTCACCTAAAAACCCATTAAGCCATCTAGCATATTCGAAGTTGTTATCAATCTTGTGATGATGCTCAGTATTCTTTTTCTTTAGAACTTCTCTTACAAATTCTTTTACTTGAGCTACCTTAGTATCAGGTAATATTATTCTCTCAAATGAATCAGAATATTTTCTTACATGATTCTCGTAATCAGCAATCATTTTAATTTCATAGAAACATATTCATACAATTTAGGTTTTACATCTGTCCATTTACGACCTCTAGCTAACTTTATAAAATCCTCTAAGCATAATAAATCTATTAATTTTGGATTGATTTTGTTCTTACTACATATGTTTTTTATATGCTTATAATAAAGCTTAGGCATATTTATTTTTTCTTCTAAATAAAGTGATGCATGTACACCATGTACTTCTGATATTGGTTTGTTTTCATCTATTTCTATTACAATTTTATACATTTTTTTCTCCTATAGTATTGATAAATCTTCAAAGCATTTAGTTTTGTTATTCCATTGGATAGTGCATTCTCCAACATTCCCTTGCACATCAATCTCTCGTATCTTAGCTATTCTGATATTAGTTGTATGATTCTCATAGTCTCTAGTGACAATGATTCCTACATCTGCTTTATTATTCCAATGAGCTGAGCCTGAGACATCATAAAGGCTATTGACAGTAAACATTCCATCAGCATTTCTTATTTGCTTGGTAGGATGAGCTACTAAGAAAGTGCAGGTTTCAGTTTCACGATTAAATCTTTTTATTTTAGATATCAAAAGTGATATATGTTCATCTTCTCTAAGTGATGCTCTATTAGGATTAATTTCATTATATGGGTCTAGCAGTAATCCATCGATATTAAATTCTTCATGACAGGCTCTAGCACGTTCTAGAATCCAATCTATATCAGGTGAATCTTCTCTTTTGTCTACAAAAAGAAAATGCTCATGAATAAAATCAATAGCATTCATTACTTCTGTTTCACTAGCTCGATATTCAAACATGTGGTCAAAAGGTTTTTTGCAGAATTTCTCAACAAGTCTTTTTAGATTAACTGCTGATGAATGCTCAGGTGAGAATATCATATACTTAAATCCATGCTCTATAGCAGTTCTCATTGCTATCTCTAGTGTTAGACTTGATTTTCCACTATTAGGTGTGCCTGTAAAAAGATTAAAAGAGGGTTTAATAATCTTAAAAAATGGGTCTATTGATTTAAATCCACAATAATACCTTTTTTGGCTCTCACCTCTGTATAAAGCCCATATATTTTCAGTTAAGTCTTTTGCTCGATGTATTCCATCTACTTTGGTCATAATCATTTCTCCTATGTATTAACCTGCAAGAAAATTTCTATTCTTACGTTTCTTTTCTAATATATTTGGTTTTTTATATATATTAGTATTGTGTGACAATTTGTCATAACCGATTGTCGTATTTGTCACATGTGACATATTGTCACTACCGACAATATATTGATTCACATTATTAACTTTTCCTTTGACTTTACCTATTTTGATAAACCCTTTTTTTTCTAAGTCTTTAATATGTCTCAATACACTTCTGCTAGAACAATGACATAGTTTTGCTATATGTTCGACACTAGGAAAACATTTACGTTCTTCATCAGCATAATTAGCCAACATCAATAATATTAGTTTGCTAGTCGTTGCTTTAGTATCTTGCTTAACTGCCCATGCCATACATTCAAATGACATTATTTGATTCCATAAAAATCATTAGCATCTACTTTCTTTTCTGTGCATTGATAGATTTTATGCATATTCTCTTGTCTTGGTATCTTCTCACCATAGTAGTATTTAGATATTGTAGGAAAGGGAATATCACATTTCATTGCAAATTTTGCTATAGAAAGCTTTTCCTTTTTTAAATATTCGTTTAGTTTCATTATAACTCCTGTTATTATTGTTCCCCTGAATTGTAATATAAAATGAGTATAAATAAAAGCTTTACATACAACCCATTTCATATTAATATCCTTAGTACATATTAGACCTGAGCATGTCTGTCTACGAAACTGCTCATAACCAACTTATAGGAGAAATATAATGGCTATAACTAAAATACAAGAGAAGCAAGATAGTGAACTTAGATTGGCTAGTGCATTGAACTTGTTTCAAACACTTAAAGTAAGTGCTAAGAAAGATGGAACTAATCCACATTTCAAATCTACTTACTCAACATTAGAAGCAGTAATAGATGCTGTCAATCAAGGTTCAGCATTTGGTCTGTTCTTTACACAACACATTCATGAGCATGAAGGTAAGTTATTCGTTAAGACTGTTATGAGACATGTAAACGATACTGACACTTATGAAAGTTGTGTGCCTGTACCATGTGCTAATCTTCAGAATGCTCATCAAATGGCTAGTGGAATAACCTATGCAAAACGTTATGGATTACAATCTTTATATGGACTTCCATCTGAAGATGATGATGGTAATAATGCTGTCAAACCACAAGCACCAAAAGTAAATCAAAAAGTAACTAACGAACTATAGGAGAATAATAATGGATGTAAATGAAGTTATGAATCAAGTAAAAGATATTGAACAACGTGCTGAAAATGGCACGTTGCAACAATCAGAAGCAATCAATGGCACATTGAATGAAGCAAGAGAATCTGATGAGTTGATTAAACAAGGTAAGATTGATGATGGCTCAGAATATGGAAAACAAATCTGTGTGGTCAAACAATTCAATCGAGCAGGTGAACAATACTATTCAGTCTATGAAAGGGTTGGATATATTGCAGTTGCAGATGAACAAAACAAATATGATATCTATGGAGCTATGAATACTAATAACAAAGATTATAAAGTATATGGCTATAAGAAATCAGGTACATCTCAATCAGGAAACCAATATGAATTCATATCATTGGTTTTACATGAAAAAGATGATATAAAGAAAGTTGAAAAGGATGATGTTCCTTTTTAGTTTTCATATTTTGCTCATTAGAAACGACAGTCATAATCGTTTCTCCTATGTAGATAGGCTGTTTGTACCCCTTCAGCCTATCTACTCACAAAACAAATCGGAGAATAACAATGGATAGAACACTTGGAATTGGTGGTAGTGATGCTAAAAGAATCATTGATGGTGATTGGCATTCACTATGGCTAGAAAAAACAAAACGTGTAGAACAACCTGACTTATCAGATGTATTACCTGTACAAATCGGAATTGCTACAGAAAAACTTAACCTTGATTGGTTAGAAAGATGTCTTGAGAAAAGTCATTGTGAACATACTAAAATCAAACGTGATATCACACTAGAACAAAAAGATTTTATGATGTCTCATTTAGATGGATTAATAGAAGAATCTAATATCGTGGTTGAAGCAAAACATACTTACGAAAATAATAATCTAGAGAATGTAGCTCAATATTACTACTGTCAGATGCAACATTACATGATGCACTCAGGTGCTAATGAAACATATCTTACAGTATTTTTCGGTAACAGAAATCATGATTGGACATCAATAGAATCTGACCCTGAGTTTCAAAAGACACTTTACAATGCTGAGAAAGCTTTTTGGAAATATGTTGAAGAAGATAAAGAGCCAAAAGATTTTGCACCGATAGAGCAACCTAAAGAAATAAAACTAGATGGCATGAGAACTCTTGATATGAAAGATAATCAGCAGATGAATACGTTGATTACATCACTAAAAGAATGCAAACCATATGTTGCTAAACATAAAGAGATAGTTACTGATATCAAAAATCTAGTACCTGATGATTGCAGAAAAGCAATCGGTAATGGTGTTGTGATATCTAGAAGTAAAAAAGGAACATTAACACTTCGGGAGAATGCAAGTGAGTAGTTATTCTCCCATGCCTAATCAGTTCTTTAGAGAGTTCTGTCAGCCTGATTTAAATACAAATCCTATTTATGGTTTGATTCATAAATCAATTAATTCAGATACTCGTTTAAACTTTTTAGAAGAAATAGAAGAAAAGAAAAAACCGATACAAGCAAAAATAAAATCAGGTGCTAAAGGCATCAGACAAGTTGATGCTTGGAGATTACCAATAGAATCTTACATCGGTACACAACTTAATTATATTATTTTAGATTTGAATGAAACTTTTAATTACAGATTATCCTGTATACAAGATATTCAATATCTAGAATATAAAGTTGGTGATTACTATGATTGGCATTCTGATGTATCAGATGGATTAAGTTCATTAAGAAAGATAAGCATGTCTTATGTTTTAAATGATGACTTTGAAGGTGGTGATTTAGAATTTTTTCATGGTGGTGAAACCTATGTAATAAATGCAAAAGAAGAATCATTGATTGCATTCACAAGCTTTATTAATCATCGAGTTAAAAAAGTAACAAAAGGTGTTCGTAAAGCATTAGTGGTATGGGTCAATGGAGAATCGTGGAGATAAAAATATGATAACTAAAAACGAAATAAACGAAAAAGATATGATTGATGCTATCAATGAATTAGAAGTTTTATATCGAGTACATAAAGATTATGTATATAGAAATGATACTGCTGGACAAGAAGATGTAATGATTGGTGTTGTAGAGGGAAAAAAAGAAGTACTAGCTGATATTAAAAAGATATTAGATTCACTAAAGGAGAATAACAATGACACAAAAAATGATGAAAGATGAAATACAAAAATGGACAATATCTGCTCAAGAAGTCTTGGGTAGGATGACTGAAACTAAAGATAAATTGGTCAAAGACCTCAACTATAATCAAAAACTATGGAATGACCTGCTACATCAAAAGGAATGGAATCAGGAAACATTAGAACTCAGTTGTCAGTATATCAAGGCTATAAATAGCCTGATTGACACAATAAATAAGATAAATGGCATAAAAATAGCTCCTGATGAGGAAAAAAAGTAAAAAAAACTGAAAAAAAGTGCTTTTTGGGTATTGTATTATACTTTCAGTATTGTATACTTAACGTATAAGTTAATTAAGACTTATATAGAAAAGGAGAAAATTATGACAAACGAAAACTACTACGACAAAGAAGATAAACTAACAATCAAAGCAGGTGAGCATCCTAACTTTGAGAAAATAGAAAATGAAGAACTTGAATCTATAGGTATGATTGCTTACACAGACAAAACATGCCCAAGAGCAAATGCAATATTATTCTTAAAAGGCACAAGAGGTGCAAGACACATATGGTGGTCTACAGCATTTCTTGATGATGCAGAAAGAGATGTTGCTATTCAAAACACAGTTGAGAAAGCAAGAAGATTTAGAAGTGTTGGTCGTAAACCAAGCAGTTTAAATTGGTCAGCATGTAAACCTGAATGTATGGGTACACGAGGTTTATAATAAACGAATGGTGTGGGTATCACCTAAACTACCCAAAACTAAATAGGAGAAAAATATGACAATATATAGATACAAAAATAAAGAAGAAGCAAATGGGAGACCAATATCCGAGCAAGGTTTGTGTGGAATATTTGCAATGTCTTTAGCAGTTAATAAACCTGTGCAAACTGTGTTCAATGCTTACAGAAAATATTTTCGTATGAGCAAGGAATGGAGAGGTCGTACAAGAACAGAAAATTATGCTACTTTTTTAACAAATAAATATAAAAGGAAAGTTAGATATATTATCAATGAATATGAAGGTAGCAAAATGTCTCTTAAAAAGTTTATAGATGAGCATACTGCAAGAGACAAAAGTTACATCATTTCTTATCGTGGTCATGCCATGTTCATACATAATAAAACATGTTATGACCAATCATCTATAGTTGAATATAAATCTATAGGTAAAAGAGATTCTTTTGAAAGAGAATCTTATTATGGGAATACTTATGTGCAATATTATGGTGGTCAGAAAAATGGAATTGTAAAGTATGCAATAGAAGTTACTAACTCATTATTCAAACCATCAAGAGTAGAAAGGGAACAAATATGAAAACAAAAACAAGCTTTAGCAAAAGCAAGATGAAACAAAGAGCACGTTCTCTGATTGTATCTAAATTGATTAAGTCAGGAATGAATCCAACAAGTGCTAATGAACTTGTGATTGCATATAAAAACTTATAAAAAAATAAATCGTGGGAATTGATTTGTGATAGAATTGATTCCCACACAAAATCAAAAACAAGGAGAAATAAACATGATAGACAATGTGAAAGTAATTAATTACTTACAAGATAGAATCAAAGAATATAAATCAGGTGATTCTAAAATAACCCACGAAGACCATAAGTCTGATATTGCAACTCTAAACTTTTACAAAGAGCATTTAGGGAAACTGAATTCTTAGCAATGGGTTGCTGAGAAGTAACATGAGATGTTATAGAACAGGTGGGTTGTGACATTCCCATCTGTTACATCTAAGGAGAATAAAATGACTGACAATGTAAATCATCCTAAACATTACACACAAGGTAAGATTGAAGTAATCGATTTTATCCTAGACCAAAAGATGCCTTATCTTGAATCCAATGTCCTGAAGTATATTTGTAGACACAGATATAAGAATGGATTAGAGGATTTAAAAAAGGCTCAATGGTACATTAATAAATTAATAGAAGTGACTGAAAATGAAACATAATTCTGATTTTAGATATGACCTAGAGACAGGTGTGTTAGCTGAAGAAGAATACAGTAAAATATTAAAAGATTTATATGATGGTAAACATGAAGTCAAAGCAGAACAAGATAAATGGAAAGAAACAGGAAACATGTTTGTTGAATTTAAATCTAGAAATAAAGACAGTGGCATAACAACTACAAAATCTGACCATTGGGTTGTATCTTTTTATAAAAAAGAAAAATTGTGTTTCACTTTATCTGTTCCGATTGAGAACATGAAAAAGATTGCTAGAAAATATTATCAAGCAGGAAAGATTGCTGAAGGTGGTGATGAGAATACTTCAAGAGGTATTTTAGTACCAATCAGTGCAGTATTGTATTTTAACTACTAGGAGATAAAAATGAGCTATCAAATAATTGAAATAACCAATAAATCAACAGGTGCAGTAGCATCTAAATACAGAGGATTTTTCGGTGGTAAACATGACACCGAAGAAGAAGCAAATGATATATGTACTATATTAAATTACCATAGAGGTGATAATGTACATTACATAGTTCAACAGGAGAATAACAATGAAAGATAAAATACTAGAAATATATGAGCAACATCAAGATACCATCAAATGTGTGGTATTTATCTCAATAATAGCTATATTTTGGGATATTGTGCTATAATTAGTTATATTTCTCCGAATATGAGGAGCTAGAATACCCTATTTTAGCTCCTTTTTAATGTCTAGGGTACTTTGGTACCACCCAAAATTTAAAGCCCATAAAATCGATTATAGGGATTCTGTGCAGGAAAATGTGATTCCATAGAGTGATACATTGTTAGCATTCCATCCTAATTCATTAGAATCCATTCTCATGACTGCTTTGGTATTAGAATAAGTTACAACATCATCATCTGTAAGTGCTGTTTTAAGTGATGGCTCGATTTGTAATGTAGCATTACCTGAACCATCTGATGTGATATCAGCTACTATCATATGAAGTTTAGATGATGCACCTGAGCCAAATTGTACATAATCACCTTTCTTAAATATCACTGTAGATACATCAGCACCATCTACTACAACATCGTATGCTCCAACTGAATGGTCTCCATTAACTGATATAACTGTAGTTGCTCCACCTTGTATGGTTTTAGCATCAGGGTCTCCAAGTAAGAATGTTCCAAATCTGCCATTGAGTTGCATAAAGAATGACTGCCATGCTCCTGCATCTGCCCTGTTCATTGGTGGTAATGTAACTGTTGTCTGCCAAACTGAGCCTTGATATTTTGCTACTTGCTGACCATAGGTAAATGGTGATTCAGTATAAGCAACTGTTCTAATAATTCTCCATTCACTTGTAACAAAGTTAGATGGAGATGTTGGTAATGTTAAAGGATAACTTGGCTCTGCCATAACTATGCTCCGAATGTTCTAGCAAATGCACCACCACGACTTCTTTGTTCTGCTACTGCATTTATTGTTTCTTGTTTGATTGTTGGTAGAAGATTTAAGACTTCTGCTCTTACTGTTGGTACAACACCTGTGCTAAATGATATTGATTGATTAACTACAACTCCACTACCACCTAATTCGTTATTAGGAATTATGTTTCCTGCTGTTTTAGGTACAAATAACTCAGCACCTCTTTCACCTACCATGTAAGGTTTGTTTGGTGGAGTATAACCACCATTTGCAAATCCTAAGAATGAGCCAACTGAACTTACTAAACCACCTAAACCACCACCTAAAGATGCACCTATGCCACCTTTTTGTTTTTCCTGATATTCAGTTAATGATGCAGTTAAACTATCTATCAAAGGTTTTATAATTAATATTTGTGCTATTGTTGAAATAATCTGTGATGTTACATCTTGGAATATATTCTTCATAGCATCACCAAAATCCTGACCTTTAGCTATTGAATCACCGAAAGCATCGGAAATAGATTGTCCTGCATCTTCAAATGTTTTATTTACTTCTTGAACTATTTCTTTTAGTTCACCTTCTGTTATGATGACATTTTTTGTTATTTCGGCAGTTTTTTGTTTAGCATCATTTAAATTAAGAACTTTATCACCATAAATATCTATGAGCTTCAAGATTCCATTTAAGTTTGCAATTTCATCTTTTTGTACTCTTACTACTTTCTTTTCTGTTTTTTCTACTCTATCAAAACCTGCTTGAAGTGCTATTAAAGATACAGTTAAACCTCTTACTACCACGTTTGCTTTTGCAAATGCTGTAATAACTTTTGCTACTACAGTTGTTGCTAAGAATATTCCTAATGCTTCTACTGTGGTTTTTATTGTTTCAAAGTTTTCTACAATGATGCTTGTAAGGTTAGCTAATGATTTACCAACCTCAGAGCCAAACTTAACTATTTCATCTTGACTGTTTGCAAGTGCATTATTTAAATCACCAAACTGAGCCTTTAGCTCAACCATAAATTCATCTGCAATTGCTTTTCTGAATTGAAATAGTTTATCTTCAAGCATAGATAAAGTACCTGTTAAAGTGTTTGCTAAATCATCTGTTACATTTCCAAACTCTCCACCTTTACCAAATACTTCTTTAAATCTTTTTACAGTTTCATTGATTGAGACTTCAGCACCCACTTGGAATCCAAGCATTGACCTGACACCTCTTTCTCTGAATACATCAGCAGATGCTATACCACCTGAGAACGACCTTTGAATTTGTTCAGCAGTTTGTTGGAATGATAAACCTGTAGCACCTGCTACATTACCTGTTATCTCTAATAACTCTGCAAGTTCTTCTGCATCTTCTGCTACTACTGCAAGATTACCTGATGCACCTTGTATTTCTGCTAATGTGAATGGTACTTTACTAGCAAACTTGACCATTTGGTCAAATGCTCTAGAGCCTTCTTCTGCTGTACCGAATAATGCTTTTAGTCTTACTTGTAAGTCTTCGATTTGTCTTCCGACATCAACTACTTGTTTGATTTGATATGCACCAAATGCTGTAGCAAATAAACCACCGAATGTGATTACTTTTCCACCTATGTTGCTAAGAGTTGTGCCAAACTTCTTGAATTCGTTTGACATCTTGCTAGATGATTTTTTGACTTCGTTGTTTGCTTTATCAAGACCTCGTTTTAAGTCTGATAAATCTGCTTCAATTTTAACTAATAACTTATCTAATTCCATGTCTAGTTGTCAGGGTACATTTCCTTTAATCGTTCCAAATCAGATTTGTCCATAGGCTCTGATTTCTTACCTGTATTGTATTCTGTAAATCCTTTTATAGCTAGAGTGATTTCCTTAATAGACATATCCCACACTTGCTGTGGTGATAGATGCATCATACCAACACATATTTCAAGCCACCTTTCTACAGGTAGCTCGTAATCATCATTTAAGGATTGCTTTTTTTTTCTGTATTATCAGGGTCTACATTAAGTGCTAATGTCAGTAGTTCACCTGTTAATTTCATTGATTCAACTAAACCAATCTCAGATACATGTTTTTTAATATCAGATTCATTAATATCATTTCCACCTGCTCTGATAGCAAGAGTTAAGATAGTTATGATATCTAATAAAGTAATATCTGCTGTAGTTAGTTTATTACCTACTTTAAGAATAGATGTGCCTAATGCTTCTTCTATTCTCATGATGGTATCTAATGACATACGAGCTTTGTATGTCTTGTCTTTGAAATTAAGAATCTTCTCTGCTTTCAACGAATTGACTGTCATTACTTTTCTCCTTTTTAATTTTCATTCTGATTATCTCATCTCTACCACCAACATTTGTAGCACTAAAGATGAGATATTTTTCCTTATCTATTTTCATAACACCTAAGTTATCCCAACCATCAAAGAATGGCAGTTCAACTTCTGATTGGTCAGAACCTAGATTAACTTTAGCATTAATCTTTTTTTTATTTACAGTTACTTCTGTATCAATCCACATTAGACAGTAGCAATAGTTATTTCACCTGCTGATTCAAATGTAAGTGAATACTGAGCTGAATCATTATAAGTACCACTATATTCAATAGCTGTTACTTGGAATGAGCCTGTAAAAGTATTGTAATCAGGCACTATGAATTGATAGTTAGTAAATGTAGCACTATCAAAATCACTTAATACTGTTTGATGTGATGCTGAATCATCAAATACACCACTACCTGAAATTGTAAAAGATTTAATTCCACCTTGTGCTAGAAGTTCTCTAACTCTAGATGAATCTTTTGTTGTAACATCAACTGTTTCTTGGTTGATTGAAATTGAAGTATCTCTTAGTCCACCAATAGTTGTAAATGCTTCAGGTGAAGCACCATCTCCAACTTTGACTAATACCTCTGCACCTTTTTGTACTGCCATTTGTTTACCTCTTAATTATCGTAAATTGTAAAATTAATATTAATTATACCATGTCTTGTGATTCCATCTGCTTCTACGAGAGTTGTTGCACTATTGACATAACTCATAACAGAATCAGCACCTGACACAGAGATTGTAACATTATTCGTTAAATTGTAAATTCTTTCCATTATTTCCTTGATTTCCTTTTGACCTCTATATTGAGACCAAACATCAATATCTACGTTGTATAAATTACCATCTACAGTCTTAGTTCCTATATCTGTGGTTATTTCTGTGCCAATTAAAACATAAGGATATGCTGTATCTTGTGGTGCTACAGAATCAAATATCTTGTTATCACCTAATAAACTATCAAGTGTGCTATCACCTGATAACAATGAATAGAGTGCTGATTGTAAATCGAATGAATGATATCCCATTATTTCACCTTAATATCTTTAGCCATCTTTTTAGAGAATTCTTTTGCTTGTTGATATGCTTTGGATTCCTTACCCATAAATGGTCTGTCCATATAAAGTTCTAACATCTGAGCATATTCTACATTAGTAAATACTTTGCCTACAGGTTTTATACTTGGTGATGATGGTTTAATTTGAATACTATTTACCAATCTGCTTGTGTCCATTGCAGGTGGATTCCCTGCTGATGAAGCTATATGAGTTTTACCACCTCGTTCATAAGTATTACCTGTCTTTGGTGTGTTTCTCATGCCCAACTGAATATCCCTCTTAAAAGTATTAAGAACACGATTAACATGTCTTGATGCATTGACCTGATACTTTTTAAGTACTACTTCTGCATTCTTAGCAAAGTTAGATTCAACTTTTACAGATATCATGTAGCTACTCCTTCAGTTGCTAGTATTTCTTGAAACTTTCTTCTTCCTTCTTGAATATCAGTAATCTGAGTTATGTTAAATGTTTTTGAGTTGTAAGAGATTCTATATTTTTCTGTTAAAGAAGAATAATATCTGATTGTAAATCTGTAATTAGATGTTCCTCTGATTTGGTCTCCAAAGATTCCTTCACCACCTGATAGATTCTCTGCTTTAGCCCATACAGTTGTAGCAGTAGAATAGCTAGTAGATTGACCACCACCTGCATCAGTTACACCACCTAAAGTCTGTAAACTGATTCTATTTCTCATCTCTCCTATAAGAGACATTAGACCATACCACCATAATGTGCTGTGCCACGATAAGGGTTAGTTGAGAATTGTCTAACAACATAGGGTTGTAATAACTGAGTTGCTTGATAAGGTGCTGACATTCTCTCTGTTCCATCACCTCTGTGTTCAAATAACCATGCTGTATAAATAAGACATGCATGTTTGATATCATCAGGCACATCAGTTGTACCACCATATCCTGCTACATAGGTAATCTCTAAAGCATTGGCTACTCTTAATCCTGTTGGATAACTTTCACCATTTCTTAAAACAAATCTTGCAGGAACACCTGCTGAATCTAAATAATACTTACTTGAATCAAATGTGCTTTCTGTATCTGCATCATCATAGTATTTAACACTTGATATAGATGATACAGGTGATTGTGGCAGTAATATACTTCTACGAGTAATATCTTGGTCTATGCCTACATAGTTTCCTTCTTTGACAGGTATATCGGTATCATAAACAGAATCTATTGAAATCTTTAATGTTTGGGTTGTAATACTTCTTGCTGTGTATCTCTTAGCCCAATTATGTGATGCTTTAAGTAATGTTGATATAACTGTATCATCATCACTACCATCGATTCTAAGCCAATTCTTGACTTCTGCACTTGTGATTGCAAATTCTGTTTCTGCTGTTGTTACTGTAAGACCTGCCATGATTACCTCTTAAAATTGTAGCACTATGATATATGATACTATGATTACGAACAATATCTCAATTATAGATAGCTCAGGTTTAAACCATTTAGTTCTTATCCTAACTGAATTAAAAAACACTAAGAATAATAAAAATAATGCTACTGCTAGTGAAATATCTGTCATTTATTGTCTATTCTCCATTCTATAATTGATAGTCTTTTATCTAGTTCTAATATCTCTTTCATCATATCTTCTCTTATTTTTTGTCTTTCGATGACATTATCAGGTGATGGAATAATCTGATTATCCATATCCACTAAAATAGACATCTTCTGATTTAATATATTAACACTATCATGCATAGCAAGGAGACTATTAAATAAATAACCTAACATAGCTAATAATAAAGGAACGACTGCTGTAAGCATCTTCTTGGTAAGTTCAGACATTATCTTCTGACCAAAGAGCCACCAAAATAAAGACCTATGATACTAGATACCACATGAGTGTCTAATGGAGTGATTACGAGCCCATTTAAAGGTTTCCATTGTGTCATATCAACATCACTAGAAAAGAGCCAAAAACCCTGCTGTACTGTCTCTACATAGCCTACATAGACAGGCATGTTAGGGTCTATAAATGGTGCTAACTTAGGTAATACAATTATAGCTAGTACACACATAAGTGCTATCCATCTACGAGTATTCTTAGTAAAAGCATCGGTTACTTCTCTTGCTTTATCAAACTGCTCTGCTTGTAGTTGAGCACGTTGTAATAACATCTTTTGTTCTTCTGCTCTATCCTTTGCTTTTTGAGACATGATGGATAAAACACCACCAAGAACTGTGGATGCCAACATTGACAATAGTTCCATTGGAATCATGTTAAGAACCTAATACTAATATTCTAACTGATATAGCTAATTGTGTAATTAAGATAACAGCAATCCACCAAGCTTTCTTATCTCTATCATCTTGTCTTTTGTTGAGTTCTCTTATATCACTTTCTATATGATATAGATGATTATTCTTAATGACTTCGATATCCTTTCTAACTAACTGAATATCTGATTTTATTTTTTCTACTTCTACATTCAGTTCGTTAGCATCTTTCATGATTAAAACTCTTTTGTTTTGCTTGTAACTTCAGGATTTAATTGTGCATTTAGTTGGTCTGATAGTTTTTGTTGTAGACTAGATTCTGTTTCACCTGAATTTTCTAAAACACAATCAATACATTGTTGTTGTGTAACTGAATCAAAATCCATATCTGCACCTGAACATGAGCCATAGA
>Ga0208785_1000129_pt1 | contig 32075 bp, 49 predicted proteins | sample DEB08_DNA_2_FD_185499 | JGI IMG/M metagenome (GOLD analysis project Ga0208785, IMG submission 185499) | Aqueous microbial communities from the Delaware River and Bay under freshwater to marine salinity gradient to study organic matter... | ecosystem: Environmental > Aquatic > Marine > Coastal ...
GCAACCCAAGGCTCTCATTGGTGGCAGGGTCATGGTCAAAGCGTGGTGCGTAGTAGGCAGAGGCTGTCGTTGGGTAGTAGGTTTCTAAGCCTGTGGCAACGTCTGTGCGCTCTTGCATTTCTTTGTCGGCTTCGTAGACGTGAGCGCCCCAGATTGCAATGTCTCCATCCGTATTCCCTATGTATGCAAATCCAGAATTAGATAAAGTAAATGTTTTGCTGACTAAAACCCAATCACTCGTGGGTGTAAAATCTTGCGTTTGAATAACGCCTGTCGTTCCATCTCGAAAATAAAGACGACCTGTTGTCGCTCCCAAGGTTTTTACAAAAAAGTTAAAATTCCAAGAAGAAGATGGTGGGGTGATTAGCCTTCTGATTACATTGTCACTAGAAGTAAAACTCGTTCCATCTGCACCTGATAAAGTATCGGCTGTAGAAGTTCCATCAGGAGCATTCGTTGTATTGGCAGAAACAGAAACACTGCCGCCTTTTTGCCATGCAGAATTATCAAATTGTTCAGAATAAGTAACAAGATTATGCCCCGCCCACTTCAGCGTACCGTCTGAGTCCACCACTGTGGCGTTGGAGCCTCTGGAGAAATCGACTCGACTGTCTAACGCCAAATCCTCTGCAAACCGTAGATCAAGCTGTGGTTTGATTCCTTGTGCAGATTGATTAGTTTTAAGTTTATTCAGAGGATTGAACGAAAACATTAGACCATCTCCGTTACGTATAACGTACCATCAGCCGTAGAACGGATAACAGATACATTATCGCCTTCAAAGACGTGGATATACTCAACAGTGCCTGCAGGAAGATACACATCTGATGTTGTTGCTGTTGAACCAATCGCATAAAAACAATCGATATCTGTGGCTAAACGTAACACACGTCCGCCTTTTGATGCGCCGGTTGCTGTTGTATTCGATGTTGAACGAATGTTCACTAATTGAGTTGAATTAGGACGCAGTACCTGAATAGGTTTTGCGTTAGCGTCAATTGCTAATTTAGACATGGTTTTCTCCGTAGGTGTGAAAGAGGAAAACTGTAAAGAGGAAAGCCCCCGAAGGGGCTAACCAGAGGGATTAGACTCCTGAAGGCATTGCCAACACGAATCCAGTCTCAGGACGAAGAACCTGAACACCGTACAGAGTATCTGCAGTGTACAAGTTTGCAAGATATTCTTGCTTGTACTGAGTTTGTGAACGAACACCCATTTGCTCTGCTAACACCATTGTGTCACGATGAGCAAGGATTGCCGCACGAGTGTCTTGTGCTGAAGTTGTCGCAGTATTTTCTGCGGCAGTTTCAATGACAGGACAGTTAGTTGAAACGTAGATATCTACACCGTAAAGAGTGCCGATCAAGCCGTTGTTAACTACATTGTTACCAACATAGTCTGAGCTTGAGTAACGCTCAATGCCGAGCATAATCTGACGTACAGATGGTGGAACAACAAAGAAACGTCCGTCCATTGGAGTGTCTGCATCGTCCATCTTTTTGATGAGTTCACGGAAAGCAAGGTCAGTAAAGACATCTGTATCTTCCATTGTATCATCAGTATAAGTTACAATGCCGTTAGACGCATCTACGTAGAAAACATTTGAGTTTTCCCACGCATCTGGAGTCCATGTTCCATTGATTTCTGCTTCAGTTGCAGAGCCATCGCCAAAACGCAGACCAAGATTCAACAGATGAGAATCAGTTTGCTTGGCAAGTGCATAACCCGCATCTTCTGTGTAGAAGCGACGAAGTGAATCAAGAGCTTGAACTTCTACAATATCTTCGATCAAACGAGAATATTCGTAGTGCTTGTTCAAATCAATTGCAACTTCTGATTCAGTATTTGCAATGATTGTAACAGCAGTGTCAGCGGCTTTTGCAGTCGCATCGCCACGAGTAGGCTTAGGGATATGTAGTTTGTCACCCTTCTTGCCTGACATTGACATTTTGTTAACGAGGTTAGCGGCAACAAGATTTTTCTTGTATGCGGCAACGATCTCGTCAGACCATAGTTCTGGGATAAAGGTAGCCGCTTCAGTCTTTGCTGTAAAGCCGCCTGCTCCCGGATAAGTTGCAGTAGCCATTAGTTTCTCCTATAAAGCTATCGGACTCGACCTTCGGCGTAAGCAGTTCGAATTTCTTCTGCAAGTGCTTGATAACGCTCTGGGTCAGTTTGCATTAGTTTAATAATATCAGCACGACGATAGATTTTCCGACTCGGTGCTTCGCCTGAACCTTTGGTACTTCCTGTTGAAGCCGCTTTTAGCTGACGCTTCCGATCTTCTTCTTGCACTTTGGCAGTCTCTTGTACAATGTTTTGACGTTCTTTCCAAGAAGATAGTAACTCGTCAGCGGCATCGTAATCAAATTGTTTATCTGCTCGTTCATACAATTCAGAACGTACTTTAGAGCCTGTCACCCATTCTGCAAACTTTTCATTTTGTATGATTTCTGAAAAGTCAGGATGGCTTGACTGTAGCTTAGTGAGAATTGCTTGTTGCTTCATAGCCATTGACATCTCTTCCGCCTCACGGATTTTAGGATGCTTGGCTATTGCCGCTTCAATTGCTTTCTCAGGTTCAGAGAAGAAGTCTATTTCTTCGTCTTTTTGTTGTGGGCTAGTTGACGCTTCAATCTGAGACTTAACGAAATCATCTACAATCTTGCGTAGTTCACCGACTTCAGAGCTTTGGCGGCCTAATAGCTTTTCAGCTTCTTGATGCATCCGCACAATGTCTTTAATGTCTTTGCCTTGATACTTCTCAGGAAGGTCATCTTCTGCGTTGCTTGGCTCTTCTACAGGAGCTTCAACGGGTTCTTCAGTTGGTTCTTCTTGAGGTTCTAAGGATGTAAACTCTTCACCTTCTTGTAGTAGTTCGGGTTCTTGATCTAATATACGTGCCATATTGTTAAACTCCGTGCCGTAGCATTATGGATGTATTATTTCTTAGCGGCTCTTTCGTGATCCCTTGCCCACTTATCATCAGCATCGGGCCATCCAATGCCTTTGAACTGTGTGGATACACTAGAGATTATCCGCTGTGCTGTTTCACCGCATGTTGGGCAAGTGGCAAATTGATCCAAGTGGTCAATCCACTGTTCTTCTACCAAAGCACATGCAGTACATTTGAAATCAAATCGTCTGAGCATCAAAGCTCTCCAAGTTGACTTCATAATTTGTTTTTATCCCGTCTTCAAAACTTAATAGCCTTTGAAGGATATTACGTTCGCCTAAGACACGATAAAGTTCTGTTTCATCTTTGATGTCTTCAATACGATAGGAATCAAAGATTTCTTGTATTTCAGTTTGAAACTGCTTCCAACCTTTGGTTGTAAACAGATCTAAATAGAGTTCATAATACTCTTGATCTTCTGGGGTCAAAGCATTCTCCTTCTATCGGTGCTCTGAATATATAAATATTATAGCATACTTTTTTAAAAATGTCAAGCCTCTTCAGCAACTTTTGTTGTAGTTTTTTTCACGGACTTTGGTTTTTCTTCTAACGCTGTGATGCGTTTATCTAATTTGTCCAGAATTTTATTAATTTGATTGACAACTTGTTGAAGTTCTGTTTTTGTAATCATTAGTTTTTCCTCATTTGCATTGCAACAATATCTTCTTTTGTTTCTAGCTCACGCTCTTTGAGAACTAATTCAGCTAATTTAGCTCGTTGTTCAAAGTCAATTTCTGCATCATCTTTGCCAATGTTTTTCAGCAAAGCGTCCAGTCGTTCTGTCTCAGCTTCAACAGGTAGCAATTGAGTTTCAACATTATTCTGTTGAACCCTTGACATAATCTCTGCGGTCTGTGCTTGAACATTCTGCAGAGTTGCTTGTTGCTTTGCCATCTCAATCTGTTGTAATTGTGATTGCATTTGTTGTAGTTCTGGATTTGGTTGATTAGCTTGTTTGAGTCCTGCAATAATTTCTTCACGATTACTCAAGTTCATGTTATCTACAATTGACTCAATCAACATTGGGTACATTGGCGATTCAGGTGACATCGTTTGTAGTAATTGAACAAGTTGTGTTACTTCATATTCACGAGCAATAATCCCCAAAGAACTGGCAGGTACAAACTTATAATCCTGTGCAGGGTAACGCTGTGGATCAAATTGCATATAACGATATGCAGTTTTACGTACAAACGGTAATAAGAATGCTTCTTGGAAATTAATCAATGTACGCTTGTGTCGCTTGATAATTGCTCCAAGTGACATTGAAATGCCTGCGGCAGTTGAGTCACCGTTGATACTGCCGGGTATTCCTGCGGCATCAATTGCCCCGGTTGCCATCTGCACCATATTCATTAAGTCTTTGCCCTGTGCAAATGTAACTTGATCGAGTTGACCAAAGTTAAATGGTTGCAGGATTTCACGTGGATTACCATTTGTTAAAATTGCTTTACCCGGACGAATTTCCATCTTAGCGCCACGAGGAAGCCTTGAAGCATCTACAGCTAACATTGGATGTACGGTTAATGCTAACGCATCAATACGAGCACGTAATTCCGCATCTAAGGCTTTTTGTGCATTGTATCCTTTCTCACAGATACCACGGCCCCAGAAGCGACCCGGAACAATATCCCAAGGAAATGCAACAACTGGCCGATCTTGCATCATGTAGGGATTCAACTCAGCTTTTAATAGTGTACCGCCATTGGCAATAACTACAATTGCTTCGACGTATTCCGAGTCTTCTTCTTCCTCACTAACTTCATCTGTTCGGTTTGCATCAAACAAATACTTTGGGACAAGACCATAATATTTAGTTAACCGAACTTTATCATCTGAATAGATTGTCAAGTCCTGATCTGGTTCTAAGTCCTGATCTGGTGCGGCAGACGTGACAGAAGCATCGTTATATATGCCTGCTTCTTGAGCTAAGTGAATTTGATGTAATGGTACAAACTCATCGATTGCAACACCCAAGGCTTCATCAATATGCGTTGCAACAGGATCAATCAAAAAGTTTTGTGGTAGTACAGGACGTAATTTAAATACAGTACGAGGGCGTGATATCACACCGATAGCTTGCATTTGCCCTTCCATCACTGGTTGAGAGCTTGGTGTTAACTCAGTCTGTTCTTCTGCAACAATTTCACCAATGCCTACACCAAAGACAGCCGCATTAAGAATACATTCAGCAATTGCTTTGCGAGCAGAAACAAATTGAAAATCCTCATCCAAGTGATTCCGCATATGATAGATGTCTTGATTATTTGTATCCATCATATCATCTTTAATATCGAACCACTTACCACGACCAAATGTTGCTTCTTCGACTTCAGCAACAGCAGACTCAACAGCTTGTTGCAATGCAGGACTAATTAAGCGTGAACGCTCAGACACTCGCATCACATCGGATGGATCCCATATGCCTCGCCAAAGCCGGTAGTATTCGTCAAACTTTTCTTGATAGTTTGATTCATAATGATCTCGCCATTGGTTGCATTTCTGCATTACCCAATCTTCTAGCGAACTGTCATTTTCAAAGTTGTGATCGTAGTCCATGTTAATATCCTGCTACTGGGTCTAAAATTTCAAAGTCATCTTCTTCAACATCGAAGTGATAAGCAACCTTCGCCATCTGATCGATATAGGCTAAGGAGTCTACTAAGTCATCGTGTACTAATGGATTTGGAAACTGAAATAGTTCATCCAAGAATTGTGCATTCCAATCTCCTTCATTTAATGTAATCTGTCCATGTTCAAATCGTCCCTGCAATGCCCAAACAATTCGATCCGTTTTCTTTTTATTGCCGTGTGTTAATTCTTCGATCCTAAAAAATCTTTGGTCTGATTTCATAATATCTGTCAGGTAGGGTAAGACAGCATTCTTCAATGCTCCTTTTTCAATCCCAACTGCAATAGGTTCATAATATGAAACAGCATCAAATATTTTCTTTGCAGTTTTTTTAATATCCCATCGACCATGTACAATATCAGCAACCCACCATCCGTGTTCATTGACTTTAACAATTGAGATTGCTGTTTGGTCTAACTTTTTATTCTTAGACTTTGCTGTTGATTGAACATCTGCAAAGCCTGCAAGGTCAACTGCAATATAATAATCTCCGATTTCAGGTTCTTCATCATCAAACTGTACCCAATCTTCTTTAAAGATTTCTGAACCCATTGCTTCAAAGCTCGCTAAGAATTCCTGTCGGAATGCATAGCTAGACATTGATTTCTTTGCAGTGTCAATTTCTACAGGATCGAGCAATGGATTATCATAGCTTGTAAAGTGCCAAGACTTATATGTTGTATCATCTTCAAGTTCTGCATACTGGTACAGTTCATAGAAGTGATTTCGACCCATAGGCGTACCAATAAACATTGCTTGGCCTTTTTGGTCTGCCAAAGCCGGTCTCAGGATTTGTTCCCAAACACTCGGCTTCATATCCGCATATTCATCCATTACAAGGAATTTAAGAGAGACCCCTCGCATTGTCTCCGGTCTATCCGCACCCTTTAATGAAATTGTACATCCATTAATCAAGGTGATCTGTAGGTTATTGATATGAGATCCTTTGACAACAGGATGAGCAAGCTCAAGTAAAGTTTGCCACATAATATCTCTAGCCTGCCCTTGAGTCGGTGCAACATAAAATACATGTCCTCGATCAGTTTGCAATGCATTAATAATTAACATCCAAGCCGCTAATCGTGACTTGCCTGTTCGTCGCCCTGCGGCAACTATTTTAAATCGAGTAGGATCGTTAAAGACTTCTTGTTGCCAAGGAAGAAGCTCAACATTAAGATCCACGCATTAGCTCCACAAGCTCTTTGCTACGGCGACCTGTTTGACCATACCACTTTGAATCAACCATTTCATCAGCGGCTTGATTATAAAAGCCTGCGTTGACTGCTTCAATCATGCGTTTAAACTTTGAAAGTCTATTACGTCCAAGATTAAATGCCATGTTAACACAAACTCGGATAACATTATCTGGGTTACTTTCAAGATTAAGAAAGACTGCACAGGCATCAGAGTATGCTGTATTGAAATCAGCTTCAAATACTTCGTCTACTCGATCTTTGGTGACCGGTGTACCCACAGGCCATGAAGACTCAATATCACTTTCAATGACTAAGTGTCCGATACCAAAGGTAGGCAGATGTTCAGAATCCAGATAGATTTCCAAGACACAACCTTCATGACGAATTAAATCTTCTTTGATTAGTTCAACCAAGTTACTATTCAGTGACATCTACATACTCCGCTTCAATTGGTTCTTCAGCGGAAACAACAGCCTGTTCACCAATCCCACTGATTGTAATATTAACAGATGCTTTGCCTGTAGTGTTTTTATCTTTATCAAAATAACTCAAAGGCAATACACGATCCATACACATCTTTAATGCCGCCATCTGTCCGGGATGTTCATCATCCAAGGCAATAGTAATAATTTTATTAATTACCTTATCACCTGATGTTGCTAACAGTCGGGCTTTGAATTCATTAATTCTAGAGGCATCTCCCGGAGGTCTGCCACGAGCAACTCGATTACCCTTCTTCTTAGCTTCGATATCAGTCTTTCTTGGACGACCACGTTTAGGCTTGGTTTCCGTCATAAACTATCCTTTTTAGTTGCTTGATAGTATAGCATAATTTTTTATAAAAGTCAACCCTTTTTTCTAAATTCCAAGTAAATAAATATTTGATTCGGTTTAGATTCTAAAAACTGTTTAGATATCAAAGTGTTGCTTGATAGTTGTTATTGGTTTAATAAAGGCTATTAAGTGGGGAATTATGGTTATATTTTAGGCCTTTTTTGTATCTCGGTGGGTACTGTATAAATTACATAGCTATATAGCCCCTCCCCGGCCTACTATATAGGCCTATACCATTATTGCATAGACTTTGAAGTCTGTCAAGCTCTGTTGTCTTCGACTATGGTAGTACATGGCAGTCCTTGACAGTGTGTGGGTCTATGTAGTACCCTATAGGGTTAAAAAGTTTTAGGTCTTAGACTAAAGTATAACTAGACAGTCTTAACAGACTATGCTACTTGACATCATACTATATACAAAGGACAAACACTGTATAAATATACACCGACTAATGTCTAATATACATTGTGCATTGCATCATGGTTCAATACATCCATCGACACAGAGAAACAAAGACAACACAAAAGGGTTGACAAAGTTTCAAAGGGTTGATAGAGTACAAACAAGCTTGAGAGACAAGCATCGACAGTCAAGGATAAAGACGTTAAAACCCTCGTGATGCTAGGCTCGTGATTGAATAAGGCAGATAGTCAAAAACAATCACAGAAAGCTTGACAATACAGAGTAAAGAGTATAGAGTACAAAAACATCGGGAGTCTGGCTTCGCTTGTCCCGAGAGTAAAGACCAAACGAGTAATGTCTTAAAACTTTCTGCAGGCTTACAGTGTTCGCCTATCAAACGCACCAACCGAACGGCACGGGATATTGTCGGAGCATTGGAGGATCACGGTCAAACGTGTAACGATAATGTGCTAGTGTGACCCATACAGTGAGGCGGGCTAGCTTCTATCTCTCTCTGTTATCTTGACAGTTGGCACTGGCTCTGCTAGTGTCAGCACTCAAGGTAATCAAGCCTTGGTAGCTATAACATGAGAGGTAATAGCAATGCAAATATCAGCATCAAAAGTTGAGTCATGGACTCGTTGGGCAATGTTCAAAACTGCTAAACTGCACGGACGTAAGTTCTTCAATTTAGTAGGAGTGCGTGGATTTGTGGCACTGCGTAAATATAAATCACGTGGTTACTGTATCCAAAAATCAGCACTTACAAAACAAGTTCACCTTGGACGCTTAACTGTTGGCGTTGGCAAATATAACTTTGCTTAACAGTGTACTGCCGATAGGCACTTGACAGAGTGTCTATCATCGGTTACATTGACCGGAACAACATGAGAGGTAAACAATATGATTAGACTCAGCAAACCTAGTAAGATGCCTTGTCTATCTTGGTCACTGGAAGCTCTTGTGACTTGTCCGGGTAGTGTAGGCTCTGATGGTGAGTTAGTGGATGCCTGTAAAGGTTGCTATGCAACATCGGGCAACTACCGATTCAAGAATGTGAAAGCTCCACGTCTTCACAATAAAGAAGACTGGAAACGTCACGATTGGGTTGCGGATATGGTGCGTGAGCTAGACAACTCTCGATACTTTCGATGGTTCGATAGCGGTGATATGTACGATGTTCGTTTGGGATTTAAGATACTTGAAGTAATGCGGTTGACTCCGTGGTGTAAGCACTGGTTACCAACACGCATGCATAAGTTTAAAAAGTTTGTATCGGTGATCGGTGCGATGGAACAACTCGATAATGTAGTTGTTCGTAAAAGCTCCGACAGCGTTACCGGAGAGACAATTTCAGGATACTGTACCAGTACCATTATCCCCAATGTAGAGGCCGCTACAAAGGCTATGACAGTCTGTGAGGCCTACGCACGGGAGGGTAAGTGCGGCGAGTGTCGCAAGTGTTGGGATAAAAACGTCAAAGTAGTGGCGTATCCTGCACATGGGGCAAGTATGATGAAGTTAATCAAAACAAGGATGATTGCATGAGATATGAAATAGACACAATAGAGACATTTTCTCGATATTACTATGTCGAAGCTGAATCGGCAGAAGAAGCTGAGAAACTCCACGAACAAGGGGTATCAACACTTGAAATCGAGGATTTAGAACACGAATATATCCAGTATATTGGAGAGGTGCAATAATGTCTTGGATAACATACGGCTTAATCCTTTGGGTTGGCTTTGTCACCGCACTGTTTATCGGTGCGGGGATAGCCAAACTACTGGGTTACAAACTGAATGAACCGGAGTATTATGACGATGATAACAGTCAGTAATGATAATAGAATCAGGGTCAATAACTTAATTGATAAACAGACCGGTGAGATACTTGACTTGCTTAACAAAGCGATGGTAATGTTGCATGACACAGGTGACACTGAGTCAGAGACACTAGACCAAGTGATGGTGAGTCTGAAGTATACCACACAGAAACTACAAGAGTATCGGGAGTATGAACTATGATAGACTACGATCCCCAAACAGGGTGTGATGACGGCTACGATGAGGCTATCAAGTGGTGCATTGAAGAAGTCATCGGTGAAATTCATCGAATAAAAGAGCTTGACAAGTTAAGTGTTGAGGCAGTATACTATGCACTCTTTAACCAAGAAGTTGAAGAAGCATACAAAGAATATCTAAGGGAGTGTAAAGAACCGTGAGATGCAAAGCATGCGATCAATTACTAACAGACTTTGAATCAACAAGGCGTAGTGCAAACTCTAATGAGTTCATAGACTTATGCAACTCTTGTTACTACATAGTCAAGGATGATCTCGAAGTGATTGAAAGGCCTGACTTAATGAATGTTGAGGATGAGCTTGACAATTTAGATTAATATGCTATAATAACTATATAGCTATTTAGCTACATAGCTTTACCAAAGTTTAAGTATTAGAATATATATTCTTCTAACCTTTGGTTAAACTAGATAGCTATGTACTACGGAGACTATACAGATGGAAACAATACCAGATTCAGTGGCACAAGAGATGGCAATGCACATTGCACTCTGTGTCTGTGCAGACTATGTACAATCTTGGGGCATCACAGAGTTCTTGGAGAAACTCGAAGAATATTCTGAGGATCCTTTGATCCCGGCACTGGCTGTGCATGCAAACAAGTTGGAGTTAGAGCATGAATGAAATCAGCACGATTGCATTGTTGCAAGAACTGTGTAAACGATTGAGTGATGCAGTCTATGATATTGAACCACAGTATGATGCTGTACTTACTCCAATGCCTATCCAGTTTTCCTTGGATCTTCATCGAAAGATCGAAGATTACTTGGAAGACTATACCAAAGGAGTAGAAGATGGCGTTTATTGAGTACGATCTCGCCTGTCCCAAGTGCGATAGCAGTGATGCATTCGGGATAGACGATAAAGGTTGGGGTAAATGTTTCAGTTGTGGTGCCAATGTCCCACCAACAGGAAGCTCAACAGCAGAGGTAATAGACTACAAGAGTAGGGTGGGTAAGGTGAAGCAGAGATCGTCCAGTACAGAGGCTTACAATGCCTCTGAAGGGGTATTCCACAGGCAAATCAAGACTAGGAAACTTGAACTACCCACTGTACAGAAGTATGGTGTCGGTTATCGAGGCAATGATTTAATCTTTCCTTATGGTGATAACAAAGCCGCAAAGATTCGTATTGATGGTGAGAAGAAGTTCAAGATTGAAGGGAACTGGAATGATGCCAGTGGTTTATTCGGTCAAGAACGATTCAGTGCCGGTGGTAATCGAGTTCTTGTGGTTGAAGGTGAGTTCGATGCGATGGCCGCATACCAGATGCTTGGATCAAAGTATCCTGTTGTGTCTGTACGGAATGGTGCTCAGTCTGCACTGAAGGATTGCAAACAGAACTATGAATACCTAGATAGCTTTGATGAGGTGATCTTCTTCTTTGACAATGATAAGCCCGGACTAGAAGCACAGATGCATTGTGCAGAACTATTCAGTCACAAAGCCAAGTGTATGAAGGGTGTCAATGGATTAAAGGATGCCTGTGACTATCTTGATGGGAATCAGAAAGACTTTGTTGATGCTTTCTGGAGAGCAGAACGATGGACTCCTGATGGGATTGTCTCTGGTGCATCGTTGTATGATGCAGTGATGAAACCATTAGCCAAGGCTGATGTGATGTACCCCTATGATGGTATGAACAAACTCACATACGGGATCAGGCAGGCTGAGTTAGTCACAGTGACAGCAGGGTCAGGGCTTGGTAAGTCTCAGTTCCTACGTGAATTGATCTGGCATATCTTGCAGAACACTGAGTCTAACATTGGCTTGATGTTCTTGGAAGAATCCACACGCAGGACAGGACTATCCTTGATGTCAATGGCGGCATCCAAGCCACTGCACTTGCCAGATACTCAGGTGACGCAGAAGGAAAAGGATGATGCCTTTGAAGCAACTCTGGGGACTGATCGGGTATTCCTATTCGATCACTTTGGTTCCTCCGATGTGGATAATATCGTCAACAGAGTGCGTTATTTAGCCAAGGTTGTGGGATGTGAGTACGTTTTTGTTGACCATATCAGTATCATTGTGTCAGCACAGTCCAATGGCGATGAACGGAAAGCTATCGATGAGATCATGACCAAGCTCCGTATGCTTGTGCAGGAGACTGGAATTGCATTGATTGTTGTCTCGCATCTGAAACGTCCTGAATCCAAAGGACATGAAGAAGGTGCGGCTACATCTCTTGCACAGCTACGAGGATCTGGATCAATCGCACAGCTATCGGATATGGTGATCGGACTTGAACGCAATGGACAGCATGACGATCCGATTGAACGCAACACAACTCGTGTACGGGTGCTCAAGAATCGATTCAGTGGGATTACTGGTAAGGCCTGTGCTTTACTGTATGATCTTGAGTCCGGGCGTATGTCGGAGATTGATGAGGAAGCATTATGATTACCGATGTAAATCGCATCGGAGATATCGCAGAGCACTATGCAATCACATACTTATGGGACAATGGATACGAAGTCTTTAAAAATTGTGGTTGTACTGGGCCTGTGGACTTGATTGCGATGGCAGAAGATGGTACAATAATACTGATTGATGTGAAAACAACCAGAATAAATTCTGTAACCGGTAGCATTAAGAATTTAAATTCACTTACGGATTTGCAGAAAGAGCTTGGTGTACAAGTGCTAGGCTTTGATAAAGATTCACGAAAATTAGAATTTGTTAGGCACAGACATGAAACAACTTATAGTAGATATCGAGACGAACAGCAAACACAACTTGATTTGGATTGCAGTGACGCAGGATGTTGAGACAGGAGAAATACAATGTCATACAGAGCCATCAACCCTTACGCCGTTGGTAAAGGCATACGATCAAATCATCGGTCACAACTTAATTGGTTTCGATGCTCCGGTGTTGCGGAGAGTTTGGAACATTGGGATACCGAAATCGAAAGCGGTAGACACATTGATTCTTTCAAGGCTTTTGAATCCACAACTCGAAGGCGGTCACAGCTTGAGAGTTTGGGGGAATAGACTGAACAATGAAAAGATTCATTTTGCCTTTGAGGACTTTGATGGTGGGCTTACTGAAGAGATGCGTTTGTACTGTATACAGGACGTTAAGGTCACTCGTGATCTATATAAGCACCTTATGCAAGGCTTTAAAACGTGGCGTGATGCCTCGCAGAGTATACTATTGGAGCACGACATCGCAGTTATCTGCAGAAACCAAGAAACCAATGGGTTTAAATTGGATCTACCGAAGGCTATGTCTTTACGTGCTGAACTGGCAGATCAGATGGACGTTATTGAAACTGAACTTCAAAGTCAGTTTGAACCGATTGTTGAAGAGCGTTGGTCTGAGAAGACTGGTAAGAGACTGAAGGATAAAGTAACAATCTTCAATGTTGGTAGCCGTAAACAAATCTCTGAACGATTGATGACACTTGGATGGAAACCAGAGAAGTTCACAGAGAAAGGCCAACCCATTGTGGATGAGTCTACCTTGGAAGGGATCGAGATACCGGAGGCTCAGAAGATTGCTGAGTATCTGATGATACAGAAGAGACTTGGATTGCTCGATTCTTGGATTAAGAATGTTGATCCTGTCGATCATCGAGTACACGGTGCGATCATCACCAATGGTGCAGTCACCGGACGTATGACGCATCATAGTCCCAACATGGGACAGGTGCCAAGTGTGAACAAGCCTTACGGGAAGGAATGCCGGGAGCTTTGGTGTGTTGACGATGGGAATGTGTTAGTTGGCACAGACTTGGCAGGGATTGAGTTACGTTGTCTTGCTCACTACATGCAGTGTGATGAATGGACAGAGGAATTATTAAATGGCGACATCCATCAGAAGAATGCTGATCTCACCGGGATCACTAGACCTCAAGCAAAGACACTTATCTATGCGACCTTGTATGGTGCAGGGCCAACAAAAATTGGCAATATTGTTGGCGGCGGGGCGAAAGAAGGGAATGAAATCTTATTTCGTTTTTATCGTAACACCCCTAAGCTCCAACAACTTATGGAAAAAGTTCAGAAAGTGGCGGCAAAAGGGTATGTACCCGGCCTTGATGGTCGAAGAATACTGGTCAGAAGCGAGCATGCGGCACTCAACAGCCTGCTTCAAGGGTGCGGTGCTATTATTGCAAAGCAATGGGCTATCGAAGCACACAAGCAGTTTAAGTCCCAAGGACTCAGTGTTAAGCAAGTTGCGTTTGTACATGACGAAATACAAATTGAAACAGCGGAGAAAGATGGTGAACAAGTTGCACAAATCATGTGCGATGCGGCCTCACAAGCCGGGATTACCTTGGGCTTTCGATGCCCAGTAGATGCCGAATCAAAGATAGGCAGAAATTGGTTTGACACACACTAAGTAGTGTGATATAATATATAGATACTACCAAGTAAGGAGAATAGTATGGAACAAACACAACGTGTAAAGATTAAAGGGGATATCATGTGGGCTTACCTCGATAAAGTCAATGATATGTCCGGTAAGTATCAGGTTGATCTATGCAACCTGTCAGATGGTGCCGTGTCTGCACTCGAAGACATGGGCCTCACTGTTCGTCAGAAAGACGACAAAGGTTACTTCATTACTTGTAAGTCAAGTAATCCTATCAAAGCCTTTGGCAAAGATGGTGATGTACTGGACGGTGTGATGGTAGGCAATGGATCCAAGGCAATTGCTTTGGTTGGCTTCTACGAATGGACGTGGAAGAACAAGCAGGGAGTCTCACCATCACTCAAGAAACTGGTGGTTGATGAGCTTGTTGCTTACGAGGGATCTGGTGATCCTGAACCCATCATGGATGATGATGACGTACTATAATGAAACATGCTCTGATTGATGCAGATATCCTGAACTACCGGATTGGTTTCGCAACCAATGAAGAGTCAGAAGATATTGCAATCCGTACAATGGCAGGCTTCTTGGAAGACCTACTTCTAATTGACTTGCCAGAAGTACAGACATGGGAACTCTTCCTAACCGGTAAGAATAATTTCCGAACCAAGATTGCAGTGACTGCACCATACAAGGGCAACCGTAAGTCTGAGAAGCCCGTACACTATTCCTTGCTTCGTGAGTACCTTGTCCTCTCATGGGGTGCTCACGTAAGCGATGGGATTGAAGCTGATGACATGCTTTCAATTCGATGCACTGAGTTAGGTGAGGAGAGTGTGATCGTGACATTGGATAAGGACTTGGATCAAGTTCCCGGATGGCACTATAACTTTGTAAAGAAAAACAAATACTTAATAGATAAAGATGAAGGGCTTCTTAACTTTTATATGCAGTTTTTGACCGGTGATGCTGTTGATAATATCATCGGAGTGAAAGGCATTGGCCCCAAGAAAGCATTGAAACTACTGGACGGAAAGTCAGAGCATGAAATGTGGGAAGTGGTGGTTGAGCACCTTGGCGAAGATCGAGCAATAGAAAACGGTCATCTACTGTATATGTTACGTCATCATGATGATACATTTACACCGCCATGAAATCACAGTCTGCCAAAGCAAAAGGAAGAAGGCTCCAACAAACTGTTAGGGATGCTGTGTTAGGTGCATTCAAAACACTAGAGCCTGATGATGTACGAAGTACGTCAATGGGTGCAGGCGGTGAAGATATTCTATTGAGTCCTAAAGCACGGAAGTTATTTCCATACTCAGTAGAGTGTAAAAACTTAGCAAAGATTGCGGTGTATAATTATTATTCACAAGCAGAAAGTAATTGTGGGATGCATGAACCTTTGGTTATTATTAAACAGAATCGATCAAAGCCATTGGCAGTTGTAGACCTAGATCATTTTATGGAACTGGTTAGGAGAAAAAAATAAGATGGCTGATTTACATGAAATGGCAACCCGGTTGAGACAAGTAGGTGGCGAGCATTACACCAGTAAAGCTGTTCAACCGTGGGATGCAATGGAATCTTGGATGACTGAAGAACAATTCAGAGGATTTATATTAGGTAATGTAATCAAATACATAGCCAGATTCCAAGACAAAGGTGGTCGATTAGATCTTGAAAAAGCCAAACATTATCTTGACAAATGTTTGGAACTCTGGTAGAATAATAGGTTCGCATCGTGATTACAATTGAAGAACTCAAACAAAAATTGATGCAGTTGGATGAAGTCACTTTACTCGAAGCATTGAACTTAAACTCAGAAGATATCGTCAATCGTTTCGAAGACTTGATCGAGAACAACTACCATGAACTGACTGGAGAATTTGATGAAGACACACCTTGGGATAATGATTGACTATGAAAGAGACAATCGCCTCAGTGAACAAGCAGTTACACTTATGCGTGACTACTATATGCTTGAGCATGAAACATCTCCACAAGAGGCTTTCGCTCGTGCATCTGTCGCTTACTGTAATGATGACCTCGACTTGGCACAACGCATATACGATTATGCTTCGAAGGGTTGGTTTATGTTTGCGTCACCTGTGCTCTCGAACGCACCTGAACATGGCAGAGGTAACAGGGGCTTGCCTATTAGTTGTTTCCTTACTTACGTGGGCGACAATCTTGGCTCTCTTATTAATCACAATGCTGAAGTAGCATGGTTGTCCGTCAAAGGAGGAGGTGTGGGTGGTCACTGGTCAGACGTGCGAGGCGTATCAGACGTAGCACCGGGGCCAATACCATTCATGAAAGTGGTAGACAGTCAGATGACTGCGTACAAACAAGGCAAGACACGCAAAGGTAGCTACGCCGCCTACTTAGATATCAGTCATCCAGATATTGAAGAGTTTATTAGTTTTAAAGTGCCGACTGGTGGGGACATCAATCGGAAATGTTTTAATTTATTTAACGCAGTCAACGTGACTGACGCATTTATGGAGAGTGTAATCAATGACACAGAATGGAACCTTATCGACCCAGACTCAGGAATTGTTAGAGATACAGTCAAAGCTCGTGGACTTTGGCAACGAATACTTGAAGCTCGCTTCAGAACTGGCAGTCCTTACATTAACTTTATCGACACAGCCAGACGAGGCCTCCCAGAAGCTCAAAGAAGGCTTGGACTCAACATTATGGGGAGCAACCTCTGCAATGAAATCCATCTCGCAACAAGTGAAGAACGCACAGCAGTCTGTTGCCTCTCCTCAGTCAATCTCGAATGCTACGATGACTGGAAAACAACAGGAATGGTTGGAGACCTTATCCGATTCTTGGACAACGTGCTTCAATACTTTATTGACAACGCACCAGAAGAACTATCAAAAGCTGTGTACTCAGCTTACAGAGAACGCTCAGTTGGCCTTGGAGCAATGGGGTTCCACGGCTATCTCCAAAGCAAAGGCATAGCTTGGGAATCTTGGCAGGCCGCTAGTGAAAACTACCAGATGTTCCAAGAGATCAAACAGCAGGCTCAATACAGTACGTACCAGTTGGCTATGGAGCGTGGTGAATGTCCTGATGGACGTGGTACTGGTGTTAGAAATATGCATCTGTTGGCTGTTGCTCCTAACGCTAATTCTAGTATCTTATGTGGGTGCTCTGCTAGCATTGAACCACGCATTAGCAACTGCTTTGTGCATCGTACTCGTGCCGGGAGCCATACTGTTCGCAATCCGTACTTGGAGGAACTTTTAGATGATAAAGGAAAGAACACTAAGAAGGTATGGCAAAGTATTCTTGAAAATGAAGGCTCTGTACAGCACTTGGAGTTCCTATCCGACAGCGAGAAGGCTACATTTAAGACAGCATTTGAACTCGATCAGGGGTGGGTTGTCGAACACTCAGCTAAAAGACAAGAGTTTATATGTCAGGGGCAGAGTGTTAACGTGTTCTTCCCATCGGGTACTGACAAGGCTATTGTCAATCAAGTACACCTCAAGGCGTGGAAGGAAGGGCTTAAAGGATTATATTATCTACGCACGACTGCAGGTGTTACAGCGGAGAAGGTTGGGACTAAAGTAGACCGTAATGCTCTGAAGGACTTTGAAGATGATGAAGTCTGTGTGAGTTGTCAAGGGTAGGAGAAAATATGGAACCCGGAATGATTAAAGTGACCCGTTTGGAAGAGAATGAAGATGGTTCGGCCAACTTAGAGATTGAAACAGATCGTGAGGCTACAAGGTTCTTGGTTGAGATCGGTCTGGCACGGTTGTTAGAGATGGCGATAGACAAGGAGAATGGCTATGAGCTTAAACACACTACTAAAGAAGATGTGGCTGAAATTGTTAAAGGCTCAATGCAACAGGAAGTGGGAGAAAGCACGGAAGCTCCATGCGAAGATCATCGGGTTGGAACTGGAGATTAGAGTCCTTGAAAGATCAGACGGAAAACTTAATTAAGCGATTGGAGTTGATTAAGGACTCTGACCCTTTTAATAAACGAATACTGAATGATTGTTACGATCATATAAAACAATTACAAGATGAAGTAGATAGGCTAATATATCACAATAACAATTTAATGAATGTCATATATCAAAATCAAGCTGAACTGGAGAACATATCATATGAGCTTGCTAATACAGAACAACAGTTATAAACCATTTAGCTATCCTTGGGCAGTGCAATATGCCACAGAGCATGAACGCATTCACTGGATTGAAGACGAACTGGAACTACAAACCGATGTATCACACTGGAAATCAGGCAAGTTATCAGAGGCTGAAAAGAACCACATCACCCAAATCCTGCGGTTATTTACGCAAACAGACGTGGCGGTTGGAACAAACTATCTTGAGTATTACATTCCCAAGTTCAAGAACAATGAAATCAGAGCGATGCTCACAGCCTTTGCTTCACGTGAGTTCATCCATCAACGAGCATACGCCCTTCTCAATGACACTCTTGGACTTCCTGAAGAGGAGTTCACAGCGTTCTTAGAGTATGAGCAAATGTCTGCAAAACTGGAGTTCATGTCCGGATTAGACGTACATTCACATCAAGGCACTGCACTGGCTATCGCACGATCTGTGCTGAATGAAGGGATGAGTTTGTTTAGTGCCTTTGCAATGCTATTGAATTACCAAAGATTCGGGAAGATGCCGGGAATGTGTACGGTTGTTGAATGGTCAGTACGTGATGAGAGCCAACATGCAGAAGGGATGGCTAAGTTGTTTAGGGAGTTCTGTGATGAACACCCAAGAGTAGTGAATGATGATTTCAAGAAAGATATATACGAAATGTTTAGGACTGCAGTCAAGTTGGAAGACAAAGTTATTGATCTTGCGTATGAGATGGGTGACTTGGAAGGTTTGTCGGCGGCGGATGTTAAACAGTACATTCGCTACCTCGCAGACAGACGTTTACTCCAACTTGGTCTCAAGACAAACTGGAAGGTTAAGGAGAATCCTTTACCGTGGATGGAAGAGTTATTAGGTGGTAGCAGTATGTCAAACTTCTTTGAGAAGAGGGTAACAGACTATAACGCACATGGATTAGCAGGTCAGAACTGGGGATGGTAAGATATTATGACGTGTACTGCGGTGAGCGTTACATTGGACGTTATCGAGACTTTACAGCGCAAGGTGCTATAGACCAAGCGTATATGAAGACTGGTAGTGCTTCAAAGTATACAGGCAATGCCAGACATATGTACAAGGCGAAAGAACTATGATTAGTGTTAAGTTTCACAATTCATTTGGGTTAGCACTGGAGACAGTAGAGTCTCAGCCCGTTTTAGGATGGCAGGAAGGAGAGTCTATTGAGGATTCCCAAGTGTATTTTTTTGATGGTTGGATTTTTACATTACCATTCTGTAAAATACACATTGGGGAAGTGTTTGATATTTTCCAGTGAGTATAGCCCCTTCGGGGGCTTTTTTTATTCTGCTAATTTAAAGGCTTCTTCGAATTTTTCTTGCTCAAACTTATCTAAACCACCGCCAAAGAAGTTGTAGATGAACGGCCCGATACCCGGCAACCCTCTCAAGAAACGAGTGTTCACTTCTTCACCGCTGAATGCATCAAACAATGATGTACCAATAGCGTCTATCTGACTGATGATTGCAGGGGTTGCAGTTTCTTGAATGAATGTACCAAAGCGTCCATCATCCAGAGAATTTTCCCTTGCATATTCTGAAACAGCAAAGATTTTAAAGAAGTTATTGATATAGTTATCTGGGATTTCATCTGGGTTCAATCCACGTCCCATCACAGCATCCTTGACTTCATCAACTGTTGCACCCATGAATGGCACAATAGTCATGTATCGAACTAAGTTCTTACCACCCTCTGTGTAGTTGCCTCGTGCAATCTGTGCAAAGATATCATTACGAATCAAGTCAAGTTGCTTTAAAGTAAATGTTTTAAGCGCATAGAAAATACGGCCATTAGGTGAATTCAAATACTGTTGAGGCATTTCTGTTAATGAGATGGGTTGCACATCAGAAAGTTCATTCCAGAGATAGAGCTTGACATTATCTGTTATTTTACCGGCACGTAGATCGTTGACCAATAGATCAAACTCATCACCAAAAACTTCACCATATTTTGATTTAAGTTTCTGCGTTCCTTTGGTAGACTTAACTAAAGCCTGCGCTTTATTTAATGAACCATTAATCAATGTGTTCTTACCGAATCTGTCAATAGCACGGAACCCTGTGTAAGAAAACAGTTTGTTCAAAAACTTACCGGTTGAATTGGTACTAACAAATTCCTGTGCAATGGTATCTTCAAGTCCTAGATCCTGCATCCGAATCCTCTTGGGGCCAAGCACAGCTTTGATTGTATTCCTGAATCCATTAACATATGTAGCAACACCAACATCACCAAGCTGTGTCAATGCAGAGATTGGGTTACCGATGGTTGTTGAGTAACTGATGTTACGAATATCTTGAATCCATTTAGAAGGAGCTTTTTCTCCAAAACCAAAACGTGATTGCAGTAAGTCAGCAAGTTCAGCTTGGTCTCGCATATTAATATTGTTCTTAGCAATCTCTTTAGTAATTAAGCCACCGATAGATTCTTCAAGATCAATATCAGCCATGCCTTTGTTTTTAGCACTTTGCCCAAAGAATCTACGCTTCTCAATATTGTGTGTGGTCTGTCTAATATATGCGTGTAAAGACTCCATTGGATTGGCGTAGTCATCAAGAATATCTTCAGTGACATTCTTAATAGTTCGTCCTTCAACAAAGGTCAACTTAGTCCCAACTGTTTTAGGAACATAACCACGGGCAATGTTATTCACAATCTGAATCTTATCTTCCTCAGGGAGCTTTGCAACTGTTGTACCAAGTTGTTTAGCCCGTGCTTTCCATGCCGCCTCAATCATTCCATTCTGAGTACCACTGAGCTTTTCACGCAGTGCGTTGACATCCTTGACTAAACGTGGGAAATAGTTAGGTATCTCAGCAACTTCATATCCTGCGGCTTTCATGTCATCATAAAGATTCTTGAGTACATTCCGAACTTCATCAAAGTCATCAGCAAGTTTTGGATTCGATGCCTTCATCAACCCCTTTGCTGTGTTGAAGTTACCATTGAATAGATGGCGAGATACAGCTTGTTGTGTTTTTTTATTGAGTTTGTTAAACTTTTTGATGAATGGCTCAACTCGACGCATATACTTTTCAGAGTTAACATGACTACGCATTTCAAATTTACGTAACCCACTTGCAACTGTTGGAGAAATATTTTTAACACGAGTGTGCAATGCACCAAACAAAGAGTCAATGGTTGGGAATTTTGAGCGAGCACTGATAGGATTTGTTTTTAATGCTTTAGCCTCTGCAATCAGTTTAGCTTCTTCAAGGCTAGGAATTTTAAATTTAGTTTCTGAGTTAGCAACAATTGTTTCAAACTCATCTGGAGTAATACGTACACGATTCTGCACGAACTTTGGTACATCAGATTCAGGCACACCCTTGACAACAGCTTCAGCAACAGCGTCATTGACTTCATCCATCTTAGCGGTTGATGCGTCACGCACTTGAATATCATCTGTTTTCTTACGAGTAATTTTACTGACAGTATTACCAATTGCTTTACCAACTGTCTTGGCCGCGATAGCAACTGCAGGAGTAGCGACAGCAGTAACAGCCGCTGTAGTTCCTGCCTGCACCGGATCAATTTGTCCGGTCTGTGCAAGCTGATCTGCAGAGTCATAACCAAAGCCAAGCAGACCACCAATTACAGCCATACCACGATAAGTAGCACCGACAGGAAGCAATGTTGATGGATCAGCTAAGGCACCACCAAGACCACCAATCTGTGCGGCTAGTGTATCTGTTTGGCCTGCTTTAATAACATCAGCGTATTCTTGTTCTATCTGCTTTTGTCTTTGATCTAACAACATAACCCGGCGTTCTTCAGGCGAAGCATTTATAAAGTCTTGACCGTATAGTTCTTCAGGACTGCGATAATCAATCCCATCATCAGTGAATACGATATCTCCAAGTGGCATGCGAGACTCCGCCCACAATGCCATATTTTCTGAGAACGATGGTGTAGCATCAAAGCCATAGGATAGTTGCTCTAATACATCCGGGTCTTCAGTAATTAACGCACCGCCAAATTCATCAGTCTCTGATTGCTCAACTAATGTTCCACCAAACGTATCAACAGTCGGTTTGTCTACAACAACTGTGATGTCAGGAACAAGAACTCCACCGAATTGATCTGTAGCCATTAAGGTTTCCTGTATGTGTTACCATCTGCACCAACGTATGTTGCTCCACTAGGCAGTGCATCATATTGCGCTTGGGTAGTAATCGTTTGCGTGTCAGATTGGTCAACTAATTCTTGTTCTGCTCCAAGTAAACCAAATCCAGTTTGCCACCAAGGACGTTTTTGGATTCTACCTTGCTCTTTTATTTCTGCAAGAGCCTGTCGAGTTGCATCGGCTTGGTTGACGGGTTCTCCTCGACTTGATGCAGATCTCATAATCTCATCTACTCGTGCAGTAATCTCTGCAGATGCTTGTGTTTGATCTTCAATGCTTAAATCTGCAAACTCTTCGTCACCTAAAAGTAGTCCACGAGTAACCCCAACATCGGCTTTACTGATTGGAGTAGCGGCTCCCGGTGTAAATTCAATTGCATTGGCTACCAAAGTCGGAGGATCAGTATTTAAATTATAAATCTTTCCACCAATACGACCGCCTAAAAACTTTTCACCCGTTGCAGAATCTTGATACGTCTTGACATTTTTAAAGTCTACAGCATCTGGAGTAAGTTCGGATTCAGTTTTTGCTTTGGTTAGCTCGATCTGTGCAAGTTCTTTTTCTAACGATAACAATCCTGTCCCGGCATCCAAAGCCTGTGCTCTTGCATTTTGTGCTTCAGCTAAGAAGCCTGCAGATTCTAATCGATCAGCGATGCGATTGTAGACATCATAGCTTGCTTGTAATTGGTTGCGTAAGCGTTGTTCAGGAGCAAGTTCAGCCATGCCACGCTGACGTGCGTCTGCTTCTGCTTCAGCAAGCATAGCACCTTCATCACCACGTTCTGCTCTGGCCTCTTGGATAATACGCGCACCTTCTTTAGAGCGTTGCATAGCCTCTGATTCACCACCAAATAATCCTTTAAGTAGCAATCCAATTCCTGCACCGGCTTGTTGATATCCTGTGCGTTGTCCTGCTAGGTATTCAAAAGCGCGTTCACGTTCTCTGGCCGCTACTTCTTGGGGTGTCTCTAACCCAAACATTGAATAGACTGTACTTTGCTTTGCCATATTATTTACCTAAATGGAAATCTTGATTGTGATGCTACCCAAGGTGACTGAATGGGTGTTCCTATCGGTTGAAAATTAAAAGTGCTTGCGTAGTTCTGAACAGCAGGACTAAATGCAGTAATTCCTGTCCAGTTCGGTGGTGACGCAGACGAACCTGCTTCTATCCCCCCATTCCCATTCCTACTGCACCCGCTAAACTACCGAAGAATCCTGCAGTAGCTTCTTGCTGACGTTGAGCCATATCAGCGGCTGTAGCGTATGGTGAAATAGCAAGGTTGCCTGCACCCAATGCCGCCGCCGCACGAGCCTGTTCAGCAGAGAGTCCCTGTGCCATCAATGCTTGTTCAAGCCCACTGATTTGTGCTCCTGCACCTAATAAGCCTGATGCAAGTTGACCTAGCTGTGCTTGTTCACCAAAGGCTTGAGCACGAGATTGAGCCGCAAGCTGTGCAAGTGTTTGTTGTTGTGCTCTACCTAAGCCTAATGCATCTGGAGAGACCATGCCTGAGTCCCTACCTAATCCTGCAGACTCTCCTGCCATGCGAAGACCTAACCGTCCTGTACCAAACAAGGATGATTGAAGCTCTGTTGCCTGACGTTGGAACTCTGGTTGTAGCAAGGCCGCTTGTTCTTGATACACTTCAGCGGCTCTAGCAGATGGATCAAAGGCCGCTACTTGACCAAACAATCCTTCCGCACCACCTAGTGCTGTTCCTAGAATGCGTTGATACTCTGGAGACAATGTAGTTGCAAAGCCTGTATCCGGGCTGTACGTTGCTGTCCCCATGCCTGTTGTAACTGTATAGGGCTTAAAGTAAGCAGACTCAGCACGACGAGCCGCCTCTTGTATGCCTTGCCCCGCAATTCCTGAACCGCCCTTACCGAACAGTCCACTTACTATACTACCCATATGTATATATACTCCGTTGTATTTTATCGATGCATGTTACATCAGTTAAAAATTGGTATCCTAGTTTCTTTACAAACTTTTCTAGTTTTGAGTTATCAACCACGCAATAGAATGGTTGTCCTGCAATGATGTTTAATAATGAGTGTACGTCTGCAAACTCTTTGGCAATCTTTGGTGTCCACCTGTACACATCAGCATGTGTCCATATTTTGTTTTCAAAGTATTCATAATAAATAGTGTATGCAGGCTGTATAGATACTGGTGTTTTAATCATTAAATACTTAATGTATTGATTGTCAATGATCCATCACCAGTAAATGTATGGAAATGACGTGTAGTATCTCCAGAGCCTGTGGTAGTTACTGTGCCGCCTGTTAAGAGTTGGTTAGCATTAACATAGGATACAATCACAATGCCTTGATATCCATTACCACCTGCGGGACTTGTGCCTGTAGCACCACCTCCGCCACCACCACCGGCACCGTAGAATGTTGCGGCACCACCTGAACCACTGCCACCACCGGCACCACCACCACCGGCACCTCCTGCTCCTCCTGACGGGTCACCACCGCCACCACCAGAGCCTGCGTAACGTGTGGAATTAACTGACCAGACAGTTCCTGCTTGACCGGCAGAACCGTTAGTATCGTCTCGTCCTTGTCCACCTTGCACACCATTTGGTGATCCACCGGCACCTCCTGCACCAGTACCACCGGCTTGTCCGGAGCCACGATATCCACCACCACCGCCTGTTGCAGTAATGTTTAAGGTTCCTGTAATTTCAGAGTCACCACCAGATTCACCGGGGTTTACTCCTGTATCACCGCCATCACCAATTGTAATACTTGCGGAGAAATCAGCGTTTAAAGAAACAGTCGATGTTCCAGAGTTGACACCTCCGCCGCCACCGCCGCCACCGCCGCCCCCAGTACCGTCAGGAACGCCTTCACCACCACGGCCACCCCCGCCTACTACAAGGTAATCTAAATCAATCTTTGCATGAGCTAACTGCCATGCATCACTTTCTTTGACCCAAACTTCAGTCGCTTCTTTCCATGCACCGTCATCGTATACATGCACTTCGTCTTGAAGCTCCCAAGTGTCACCGGTTTTAACATAAACACCGATAGCCATTATGCAGTGTACCTATACCAAATATCACCATTAGCCCCGCCTGACGGAGCAGATGTACTAACTGTGCGAGTTCCAAAGCCGTTTGTAGTTGTATCCATTTTTGCAGAAGTTACCGCACCATCGACAATCTGTGCAGTGTCTACAATATCTGATTGAGCTAATGCAGATTGTACCATTGCTGTAGTTGCAAGTTGTGTTGTATTTGTTGATGCCGGTGCTGTATCTGCCGCAGGAGTTCCAGTAAATGTTGGAGATGCAATATCAGCTTTAGTTGCTATTGATGTTTCAATAGCCTCAAATTCATCGTCAATCTCTGTGCCTTTAACAATCTTTGCGGCATTACCAGTAGCTAGAGTATCCTTACTGGCAAAGTCTGTAAGTTTTGTATAATCAGTCATTAGTAGACCCTACCTTGTTTAACAAATATATCTAGTTTTTGAATGGATAATTCAGCCCCATTTACTGTTGCTTCAAAACCAATCTGTAATACATTGCCTGTACCACCACTTGCAGAGCGCACAACTTCTGATAAAGTTCCTGTTTCATATTCTGTGCTGTAATCCCCGCTTTGGGTATACAATGTAACTCTTGTACGAGTACCATCATCAGTTGAATAATAATATGTATCCGTATCTTCCCAAACTTTTAATGGAGTATCATAGGTTGCATCTTGAGTTGTTTGAAAATCTACAGTATAATGTACATCTGGAGTTCCTTCAACTGTAATCGTTGAAGCTCCTTGTGCTCCTGCTACTACTGTATTGTTTAAACCATACTCAGCTACTCCATATTCTGACACAGTTTTGGTACGCAATACTGCAGGATATGATTGATATGCATCTGTATAATCAAAACCAGATTTTAATACAAAGTCTTGAGCAGAACCACCAATCACTGTGGTAGCAAGACGCTTTAATATTTTAAATTGTGATGGATTACCAAAGTCAAAGTAGTTCGTATAATACTTCATTCGATATGAACCACTATTATCTTGATAGGTTGCGTAATCTGCAATGCCGTTGGTTTGTGTAAAGTATACGGCGTTAGGTAAAGACAACATATTAGTTTGTGTTTGTGTATCCCATATAGTAACACGTAACGATCCATTTGGTAATGGCGCTCGTGTATCAAAACAATACACACGTTCAAATGATGGGAACAACAATAAATAAAATGCATTGTCTTCAGAATAGATAGCTTTGATATCTGCTACCGTTTCTGTTTGTGTTGCCTGCACAATATCATCTCGAATATTTGCAGACAGATCACGCATAGGTAGTGATTTTTCTTGGATGACTCGACCAAGACTACGTAGTCCATCTTCAGATAAGAAGAAGATATCAAGACCAGTGTTCTGAATACTGTCACGAGCAACACAACCAACACGACTAATGACTTCAATCAATCGCATAGTTGCAGGATCAAAAGAAGCACCACCTGTGTTGTCGTCAAAGATAACAATGTTTTGTTTACAGAAAACAATTAACTGACCGTTTTGAGCACCGATACCAATAATCTCATCGGTGCCTTTAACCAAGATCATGCTTAAATCAATTGACCCAGATGAGCCTGTACCCCAATCACTACCAGATAATAGGTCAGACCAGTACAATGTCATTTTATTTGAAATGGTATCAGCAACCCATAAACGTCCATATGCAGACAGTACAGTGTTACCATTAGGAGCAGTACCAGAATAATCAGACTCATCTTCGACATCTGTGATTGTTCCACCAACAGGATCATACACCATTGGTTTATAACCACTCTGGAAGAAGTATGCTTTATCGTTTAATGTTGCACACTGCCAGTTGCCTGCCGTAATGGTGTTGTCTGTTGTTGGTGTAATTGTTGTAAGTGTACCAATGCCTGTATAGAATGCTGTATCAGACCAAGAAATAATTGTTTCAGAACCAGTGATATCTACAAAACGATGAGCACCTACTAAGGCAACACCATCGCTTCCACTGGTTAAATAACGCCAACCCTTACGAGCACCTAAGCGTCCATACTTGTCAATGATACAATTGTCAGCAACGAGTGCATACCCATCTTCAAGCGTAACAGAAGATTCTTGAGTGTTAAGCCCAAAGAATCCCGGTGCGGCAATACTGGCTGACTGTAAAGGCTTTGTCATGGAGCATTCCAAATAAGTTCTTCAGGGTGCTTTCCTTGATCTAAAGAAATTGCATCTGATAATGAACGCTGTGCTGTATTGTAGGCAGATAATGCAGGAACACCGCCGTCTTCGCCTCGTTCTTCTACAGCTTTGGCATATGCTAAATGTAAAACAGGCTGTGAAGGAACAGTTAATTGATCTGTGTTATTAACCAAAGCCGAAGGACGCAAGACAATATTAAAATCAATTGAATAAACACCATCAGGAATAGGGTGAAAACGAACTTTTGTATCTAAATCACTTGCAACCCCATCAAAGCTATAGTATCTTGGAGAAGCCGATGAAACCGCTGTTGTTAAAAACAACCGATTCATTTCAATTGATGGTTTGTATTCTAAAAAGAAATTATCTGTATCGTTTGCAACATCTAATACAGTTAATCGACTTTGCGTTGCAGGCAGTTCATAACTATATGTACCAGACGTTGTAGAAATTGTTAAGGTCTGGCGTAATGAACTCCAGTTCCATGCATTCTCAACTTCTTCTTTTGCATCATTCACTAAGATGCCCACCAAAGTCGAGTAGGATGTTTCATCTACTGTAGATACAGTACGCTCTCGTAATCTACGTAGTATGTTGTTTACAATATCTAAGTATGTCATCTTAGTTCCTAATTTATATCACACTATTCTACCACATTTTAGTAGAAAAGTCAACCCCTACCACTTAACTTTATCAGCCCAATATGCCGCAGACATTTTACCCTTTGCAATATTTTTACTATGACGGGCTTTAAATGACGCACGTTTCTTTTTCATTCGGTCTGATTCTCCTGCCTTTGGTTTGCCTGCAGTCTTTGCACCTTGCTCACCAAAACGAATAGTTTTAATTTGATCGCCTTCTTTAGCTACAACGACATGAGACTTTTTAGGATGATTGGGTGTACGTTTTGGTTTATTAAAACCACTAACACCGGCTTTAGCTAATCGTGGATCTTGTTTAACAGGCACATTAGCCTCCTTGGATAATTGCATTTTCTTCAATAAACGACATAAGCATAGTCATTTGTTGCGTAGAAAATGCAGAGATACTGTCACCTTCACGCATCATAATAAAAGAATTGATTGTTCCACCAATTTGAAGAAAATCTTTACCTGTTACCGTGTAACCTTCAAGGACAGAAAATGTAGAGTCTTGTGCCGCACTGTAATAATCAACCTCTACATTTCCATTAGAGCCACTGGTATTGGTAATGTACAGGAGCACCCACTGTGCGCTTTTACCTGCCGGTACAGTGTACACAGTCTGTGGAGTGCCTGTCAGTACAGCACCGTAGGTTTTCTTAATCATTTACGTCTCTTTCCTGAAGCTGTCACTTTGTGCTTGATCTTTGCAGGGCCGGTCTTGCGTTGGATGCTTGATCGTTTTTCTGCCGCTGTCATTTTCTGTGCTACTTTTTTTGGACGGCAGGATGGGTAAGGGCGTTTGGAAGTGCCTTTTGCGCTTTTGCGTCCACAAGCCTTCCCTGTCTTGAGATCTACCCATTCTTCCTTGAACCATTTAGTTAGACCACCTTTAGGCTTACTTGTACGTGCCACCACGTTTTTTGTACTCCTTGGTTAACCAACCCGATGCATATGCAGAAGGCCAAACTTTGTATTTCTTTTTAGCTTCAGCTTTCACACGATTATACAGTGCTTTATTTTTTGGTTCTGCCACTCTTCTTTACCTTCTTCAAATCAACCGCAGTAATTTTCTTACGAGGAGGAGCTACTGCCGCTAATCTTTTTTGTTTAGGGCTATATTTACTATACGGCATTATTTTTTCTTTTTAGAAAGTAAGTATTTTTTAGCAAACTCCGCATCTTTCTTGCGTTCTGCCGCTTCTTTTTTCATAGCACGTTGCACTGCACCCGGATCACGATGCTTTGGACGCGCTGTTGTTGTTTTCTTTTTAGGCCGTCCTACTTTACTTCCGTATGTTCCTTTTCCGTATGGCATCATAGTCTCCTATTTTTTAAGTTCAGTTGTGTACTTTTTACCATTCCAAGTAAATGTTTTAGCACCTTTGTTGCGGAAATGTCTAAAGGCTTCACGGAATGATACACCACCTTTAGAAACACCAACATTGTAGTTTTTAGTTTGACGTTGAGTTTCACGATTGACAAACTCATTGCGACGAGATTCCATGCCCTTCATAGTATCTCGACCACCGCCTAGCTTTTCAGCCTGTAGTGCGGCACCAACTCCAGTCATACCACGAGCAAGTCTACCAACACGTGATGCAGTTTGTGCAACCTTCTTAGCTGTGGTAGTACGTTTATCAGTACGAATGCCTTCAGTAGAGCCTGTTAATGCTTTACGCTCTGCACGAAGTGCTCTTCTTGTGCCAGACTTTGGTGGAGTACGTTTAGCCATTTCAGTTTTGCTTAGGGCTTTATTGCGAGCTTGACGCTCTGCTGATTTCTTCTCAGCTTCTTTTTCTAACCGAGTTAACTCTGCTTTAGTTTTTGTCGCATTAGAAACTTTTTTGCCTTCAATAATTGCTTGTCTTCTAGCGGCTCTAATCTTCGCTTCTTTTTTAAAGTCTTCTAATCGTTTAGTACGTTTTTGTTGACCACGTGTTGCCATATTACTTTTTCCCCATCATATCCATTAAACCTTTGCCTGCTTTGACACCAAAGGATGCTAATACAATTACCATGAGAATCTCATGATACCAAATCGGCAAAGTTGCCAATGCGTTGAACCCCGCTTGAATATGTCCTACCATGCTTGGTATAAAGACTAAGATCAACGGGATGCTGAACACTATTGTTAACCACTCGTCTTTCCAAGAATTCTTGGAGGCTTCTGCCATGATGCGCTCCCAGTCCGCTGTAGACTGTGCCGCTGTTTTCAGTGCGGTGGCTTTGGCCTCTGCGGTGGCCTTGGTTGATTCCGCCTTGGCACTGACCCATGTACCTGCCAAGTTCGTAATAGCTGTGACTAATCCAATCATGAGGCATTTCCTGTTACGTCCGTCTGTATACAAATCGCATCGTAGTTTATCTTAGGCTGTGGGGCCGTTGCCATGAAATACTCACGGGCTTCAAAGCACTCGTCCATTGTTGCAAATGGGCCTTGAGGATAGACAGCATAGCCATCAGATTGAATTAGGATTGCAAATAATACCCACATAGGTGACCTACTGTTTACTAAGCCAATAGAAGATGTATATCACCAAGCCAACGGCTGAGAGAACGCTAACGCCCAAACAGATGCTAATACAAAGATCAACAATTTGTTTTTTACGTTTAACTTTTTTGGCTTTCTCAGCTTTCTCTGCGGCTTCACGGCTTTCCTTCATCTTCCTTTGGTAGTCTAACCAATCTGTCCATAACCCGGCTCGCCCTTGCCAGACCATCATCTGTTTCAGAGTATACTCATATTCTTTGAGTTGCTCTGTGGCCATGAACGCTTCAAGGTCAGACTTATATCCGTGTTCATGTGCTTTCTTTTGTATCTCAGCTTTAAGACCAAAGTAGTCTGCTAGTGCCTGCCCTGCTTCATACAGTTCTTTACCATTGGCGATGGTTTCCTTAATAACGCCAAAGGCCGCATTAGCGGCGGCTAGTTCAGCTATCATCTGGGGGTTCCTTCCCCAATAACCTCTGCACTGTTTGAGTTTCGTAAATTCTAATAGCTGTCCACACTAATGTAAACAAAGCCGCCAATGGTGGCAACACTTCACCTAATGTTCCTACTACTGTAACCACACTAGCCGCATCAATCATTTGCTTAGTGCTTTCTGTTGCCATCTCTTTCACATCCTATCCTTATGCAAACACTCGCTGTGGTGTGACTGGAGTGACTCCAAAGGATTCATCCAATGCTTCAAACATATCACGATACTCTTCAGAAATTAATCTGACATTGACATGATAGCCTGCAACAGCAGTCATCTCAGGATAGTCATTACCTTCTGAGTCAGTCAGGGTATTGCCTGTTGCCTGATACATCGTACCGATTGTGTCGATGGCATAGTCATGCCCGAACTTAATTAGCACAGTGTTGTCGTCTTCGTCCTGTGTCGTAATGTCAGCAAGCTCTGACATCATCTCCGACTCACTGGCAAACTTCAGGAAGAAGTCACGCTTCGGTGCCGGGATTAGTTCTTCATTGATTTCATCTGTCACGATGTGATCTC
>Ga0208785_1000130_pt1 | contig 32046 bp, 46 predicted proteins | sample DEB08_DNA_2_FD_185499 | JGI IMG/M metagenome (GOLD analysis project Ga0208785, IMG submission 185499) | Aqueous microbial communities from the Delaware River and Bay under freshwater to marine salinity gradient to study organic matter... | ecosystem: Environmental > Aquatic > Marine > Coastal ...
TGCGTGTCTACGAGTCTTCCGGTATCTATATCGACGGCATCCCTGTACCTATCCGCTCGTTTGGCGAGGCAGGTATCACGTCACCACTTACTAACGAGTCTATTGTCCCCACAAGTGGCATAATAGAGGATGTTTACGACATTAACGGCTGGGGTAGAGAGGTCATACCGACGATTACGTGTCCTGATCCAACACCCATGCACATACAAATGATTGAATACGAGATCGAGGGTAACTGATGGCTCTCCCAATATTTGCAATATTAGCGGCAACAAGCGCGGCAGTGTCAGCCTACGGTCAGGTGCAAGCTGGCAAGGCTCAAAAGGTAGCACTCAAAGAGCAAGCTAAGCAGGAAGAACTTGCGGCAGAAAGCCAAGAACTAGCACGACGCCAAGAACTTAACCGGGCATTGGCGGCTAACGTCGCGGCACTCTCGACAGCAGGAATTAGTGGGGAAGGTACGCCAGCAAGTCTGGCCTTGGAAAGCGCGAAGCAGGCAGGTCTTAGCGAGATGACTATTGACCTATCAGAACGCCTAAGAAGGGCGTCATTAGAACGTCAGGCGAGATCGGCAACACAAATAGCAGGACTCACAGCGGCAAGCACGCTACTTAGTGGCGGGTTAAAAGCGGCTCAGTTAGTGCCAGAGGAAGAGTAATGGCTCAGAAGCGCATTGAATACTACGGCAAGTTTACGCCAACAGGTGTAGATACGTCTCAGGCTAAACGCTTGCAGGCTCTCTCTGGCTTGGCTGAACAGGTCGGGGACATTGCGTTTGATATCGGCGCTAAGATTCAAACAGAGCGCGGTCAAGAAGCTGGCGTTGCATCCGGTATGGAAGCGGCGCAAGAAGGCCAAGCACCAGAAACCAAAGAGGGCTTTCTCTCTGCGATCTCTATCTATGATCAGGCATACAACAAAGCGGCATTGAACGCTTATAGCTCTGGCATCCGAGTTGATGGCAAGAAGAAGCTGTTTGAGCTTGAAGAGCAGTATGCAGATGATCCCGATCCCGTAGCATTCCAAAGTGACTTCAATGGCTATATGAAGGGCGTCACAGAAGGCTTGCCAGAGGATATTGCGGCAGACCTACGGTTACGACTCACTGAAGATGCAATGCGCGTACAGGGCCGTTTAGCGGACGCACAGCGAAAGCGTCAGTTTGACCTTGCCGCCGCCAACTTGAATGAAGAGCTAACGACTCTGGCCGATGAGCAAGCAAGAGCCGCTCGTGATGGCGATGACACTCGTGTTCAAGAGTTGCAATTGCAGATCGAAAACATTGGGCTTGAGAACAACGAGATTCTCGATCCAGCGGCATACTCAAAGTTCACCTCAGAGCAAGAAGATCGACTGATTGTCCAGAGTAACTTGGGCCAACTTGATCGCGCTATCTTGAACAATGAAGACCTATCGCTTCAGGAAAGGATTGAAAACGGTAAGCAGATGCTTGCGACCATTACCGCCAATCCTATTGAAGGGCTATCTCCCGAACAGCAGTCAAAGCTAGAGTCGCAGATGGCGACAAGATTGAATCAGCTTGAAAGCCGTCTAGTCGAAGAGGACACAGCATTCGGTATTGAGCTATCTGACTACGAAGTACAGGTTGCAAGCGGGAACATTGACCCGGTTGACGTAGATCAGCAAGCAAACGAGTGGTATACAACGGGCCGCATTTCTCAGAGTGAGATGACCAGCCTCAAGAAGTCGGCACGTACTGCCGTGGCTAAAAAGGCCGAGACCACTGCCGTCAACGTCAACATCACTAAGCAGTTCACAGACCAGCGCGATCCCTATTACGTTCCAGATCAGTCTGATATCAACAAGTATTACGATGATGTATACGTGCCAGCGCAGGAAGGTGCGACACCCGAGCAACGTATGCTGACCGATGCGATCTTTATTCAGAAGACGCGCATGATCCCAAGCACTGTAAAGAACCAGACAAACAGCTATCTACTGTCAGGTGATCCCGCATTGATTATGCAAGCGGCACAGCTCATTGATCGCGTTGATGAGACGCCCGGCATGTTTGACCAGATCACCAATGTTCAGACAAAAGCCTTTGCATCAAACATGGTTAGATTGATGGAAGTCATGGACCCCAAAGAGGCGCTCCGACTTAGCCAGCAACTAACTGATCCGGCTGATCAGAACCGCGTAACGGCTCGACGTGATCAGATCAAGACCGAGAAGTACAACGACAAGTACGTTGACTGGACTCGTGACATTGTTGGCGAGGCTGATCCGACATCATTCCAGAATGCCGTTAGCCAGTATCAAACAATCTTTGAGAGCTACTATCTCGCTGGTTCCGATGAGGATTCGGCAAGAGCGCAGGCCGAGAAGATGATCCAGTCTAACTATACTCAGTCCATATTCGGCGACATGATGTACGCACCCGAACAGTATTACTCTGTGAATGGAAGCGTTGAGTATATGCGTGATCAGCTAGATGAAGAGATCCGCGCAGAGGCTCCCAATCTCCAGTTTGACCGCGAAAACATCTACTTATTGACCGATGACGCTACATCCCGATCAGCGGCGGCTGGATCGCCTATGTATCGTGTTCTCATCCTTGACGATGATGGCGTATTCCAACAGCGTAGTGGCTACTTTGTCCCCGATGTTGAAGGCCAGCAAGCCAAGCTCCGAATCGAAACAGCAGAACTAGCGGCTGAGATCAGACAGGCAGAGGAAGAAGGTAGCGTTGCCCACAGACGCCAGCAGTTCGAAGAGAAGAAGGCCGCATACGAAGAACGCAAGGGCAAGCCAAGAAGGGCTGTGCCAGCGTCAGAGCTTTACGCGGATACCGTCCTATCTGATAGCCGCAGAATCATTGCAGAAGCGATACAGCTACCCGGCGAAATCCGTAGAGAAGTAGCAGGGTCGGCGGTTGAAGTGCTAACAACGGTTGGCGAAGCTATTGAAAAGACTGGCAAGCGCCAAAGATCAAAGCTCATTGAGGATATCCAAGAGCGAGAGAGCCAAGACTGATGCCGTTTATCGAAGCGCCAGATGATCTCGTATTGATCAACAAGCTAACTAACCTTGCGGAAGCACCCGAGGATGAAGATCCATCGGCAATCGAGATCGCAAGCGCGTTATGGCGTCAAGAAAACACAATCGGCTCATTCGTTAATCAAGAGTCTGGCCTACCTGATGGCGTGGATGACCAGTCATTCAACCCTTATGACTATCTATCGGAAGGCGAGAAGCTAGACAAAAAGTTTGTATCCCATGCGGCACTAGCCGATACGGTCGATGAGATCGAAGCAGTACGCAAACAATATGCTAGAGAGACAGCAGATCGAGAGACCATCCAAAAGGGCGGCGCTATGTCGTTCCTTGTTGGCCTTGGCGTTGTTGGTGTCGCTGATCCTATTAACCTGATACCAATTGGCGGAGCGATTGCTAAGACGTATAAGGCGGGCAACTCGATTCTTGATGCGGCAGTCGTTACAGGTAGTGTTGCAACAGCCTCCACAGCCGTCACAGAGGCCGCTCTGCACCAATCACAGCTAACCCGTACTTATGGCGAGTCTGCGATCAACTTAGGCGCGGCGGCGCTTCTAGGTGGCGTACTGGGCGCAGGCGGTAAGGTTCTCGCTAACTCACTCGATGCGTCTGCCATTGGCGGCATTGTTGATTCAATGGATGTTGAGCCAAAGGTGAAGACAGGCGATGACAGTGTTTTGTCCCCTGAGTACCGGGCGACTCCACAAGAAAAGAGCGTGGGCGCGGCACAGCGCGTGGCAGATGTTGAGGTAAGTGGTAAGGCGGCAAAAGGTTTGGTCAAGACTCTGGGCTTTGATCCGCTGTCTCGCACACTAACCAGTGATAACCCATTCACCCGGATCGTTTCTAACCGATTGGCAGAGAATCCCATCAAGATGGATGGCGATATCGTCACGGCTGTTGAGTCACGCGCCAAGATACATGACGGCAAGTATGCGACAGCACTCCAAAATCATTTAGATATTTATAGACAGTACCGAAAAAACGGCGGTCGTCTGCGTAAGCGTCAATTCAACGAGGAAGTGGCAAGGGCAATGCGGAATGATGAATCTGCAATACCCGAAGCTATGCAATCTGCAAATAGCTGGCGCACAGAGCTATACAACCCGATCAAGAATGACTTGGTTGAGCTTGGCTTACTACCCGAAGACGTAAGTGTTGGCACTGCTGTTGGCTATCTGAACCGACGCTGGAATAAAGGTAAGGTATCAGCAAACCTTCCCAAGTTTATTGACACTACTGCGAAGTGGTTGCGCGATGAAGATGTCCGTTTGCGCGATGAAGCGACAAAAGCCGAGGCGGATATTGCTGAAGCTACTGGCGCAGAGCGTACACGATTACAAGAAATCATCGACCGGGCAGAGCGTAAAGAGGCCAAAGACTTAACCGATGAGGATTATCAGCGCATTGCGGAGCAGATCGCACAGCGCATCCAAGGCACTCCAGATGGTCGGCTCCCCTATGATTGGAAGATCGGCGAAGGCTCTGCAAACAACAATCTGAATGGCACTGTTGGATTGCGTGGGCCGCTTAAATCTCGAACATTCCAGATTCCCGACAACATGGTTGAGGAGTTTTTGGATAACGACATCGAAGACTTAGGGCGTTACTACCTACGCAACACAGCAACAGACATGGAGCTAGTGCGAGAGTTTGGTGATCTTGACCTAACCATTCAGAAGAAAGAAATATTGGATTGGTATACAGAAAAGCAACGTACTGCTAAGACTGAAAAAGAACGCATCAAGCTAAAGAACCAAGCTGATGCAGATATACGCGATATTACTGCAATGCGTGACCGTATGCGTGGCATCTATGCTCAACCCGACCCTGATAATGTATGGGTTCGTGCTGGTCGTGTATCTCGAAACCTTAACTATATGCGATTTATGGGTGGCGTCGTAGCGTCGTCAGTTCCCGATGTGGCTCGTATCTTCATGGCTGAGGGCATTGGCAAGACTTTCTCGAAGGGCTTATTGCCGCTCGCTAGAAATATCAATTCGTTCAAGGTGTCATCGGCAGAAGCAAAGCGTTATGGCGTTGGCGTTGATGCGTTGATGGGCGGTCGCTCGCAGATCATTTCAGACGTGGCTGATTACACACAGCCCAACACAGCGTTTGAGCGTGGCATCCAGTATGCCACTGATAACTTTGGCCGTGTAAACCTCATGGACTACTGGACAACTGGAGTAAAGCAGCTTCACGCCGTAACCATGCAGAACAGCGTCATTGATGGACTGCTGAAAGGTCAGGTCGATAAGCGTCTGGCTCGCTTGGGTATTGATGCCGGTAACGCACAGGCAATGGCGGCAGAGCTAAAGAAACACGCGACCAAGGTTGATGGCGTATGGCTCTCCAATGCTCGCAACTGGGACTCACCCGAGCTTGAAAGACTTTGGGGCGCGGCAATTCGTAAAGAGTCTGACCGCGTGATCGTAGTCCCCGGCCAAGAAAAACCCCTGTTTATGTCTACTGAGTTGGGCAAGACTATCTTCCAGTTCCGCTCGTTCATGTTCGCATCGACTCAGCGCATGACTATCGCGGCGCTACAGGCTCAGGATCACAATGCTCTGGCTGGCGTATTGATGCTGACTACCTTGGGCATGATGTCCTATTCGTTCAAGCAATGGGATGCGAAGCGAGAGATTGCGGAAGACCCTGTTGAGCTAGTGATTGAGGGCATTGATAGATCAGGTGCGCTTGGCGGCATCATGGAGATCAACAACACGCTTGAGAAGCTATCGAGCAACAACTTTGGAATGCGCCCGTTGTTGGGTGTAGACATCCCGGCGGCACGATTTGCCTCACGTAGTATGTCGGAAAACTTACTTGGCCCCACATTCGGGAGCTTTTTGGACACGTCTCTAAGGGTGGCAAACGCTGGTCTGGCAGAAGACGGATGGAATGAATCAGACACCCGCGCATTGCGGAGACTTATCCCCTATCAAAATCTTACGTTTATTCGTCAAGCCTTTGATAGAATAGAGGAAGAGGTTGGAGACTTATGACAGTAGCAGACAACACAAGCCGTAACCAATATACCGCGACTTCTGGTCAGACGGTCTTTGCGTATACGTTCGAGATCGTAGACAAGGACGATATTGTCGTATTGAAGAACGGCACTACCCTCTCAGAGGGCACTAATTACACTGTGTCGAACGTGGGCAATGATAGCGGGGGTAACGTAACCCTTACCGTTGGCGCTACAGCAGGCGACATTCTGACCCTGTATCGGGATATGCCCTACGCTCGCACCCAGAACTATACAAACTCTGGTGACTTCCTTGCCTCTGAGGTAAACAGCGACTTCGATAATCTATGGCTGGCAGGCGAGCAGACTAACCGATCATTCTCACAGTCTATCCGTAAGCCTATTACCGACTCTGACTCTATCTCGATGGAGCTACCTGCGGCGGCTGATCGTGCTGGGAAGTTATTATCTTTTACCTCATCTGGTGCAGTATCAACAGCAACATCTGCAACAAACGGAACAGTCTCCAATCTTGTTACATATACTCCCGCTGGTACTGGTGCAGTAGATACCACAGTACAGGCCAAGCTACGCGAAAGCATTAGCGTCAAGGATTTTGGTGCTGTTGGTGATGGCACGACTGATGATACTGCGGCTATACAGGCTGGGATTGATTATGCTTCCACTAGCAAAGCCATTTTAAAAATTCCAAACGGCACGTATCTATGCCAAAGCGTTTTGATTTTGAAGTCAAATTGCGTTGTTGAGTGTGATGGAAGAATTGAAACAACCGCAACAACTGATTTCATAACGGGTACAACCATTACAAATGCGGAATGGAGAGGCGGAGAAATAGTAGCCAATACCCCAACAAATGCTCAAAGTTGCTTTGTCATTAAAACAGACTCAAACAACAACTTAATTGCAGATGTAAGTTTGACTAATTTTAGAAACAAGGGCGTTGATATTCAGACTGGTAGTTATGAGAACACAGTTCAGCGTGTAAAAGTATCAGGGGCCTCTGGAACTTCTGGCTCTGGCGTTAGCATTTTTGGAACTGGATCAGACAGACCGGATCATAACAAAATTATAGATTGCCAAGTATCAAACAGTCGCGGCGGAATATCGGTTCAAGGTGGCTATTACAATCAGATTGTCAATCCTGTAATTTATGATTGCACTCTATGGGGCGTTGGCCTAGATGGAGTTGTTACGGCGGCAGGTGATGGAGCTAGATACACACAAATTTCCAATGCAAATTGCAATCGAGTCTCAAGCACTACCTATGGCGGCATTTATCTTGGCAATGGATCATCATTCAATATCATTGATTCGCCAGTTCTTATTGATTGCTATACAGGAATAAGAGGATCAGGCGGATCAGGCTATGAGCCTTCAAACAATGTAATTACCAATCCGATCATTGATGGCAATGTTAGTAGCGCTCTAGGCAATACAGGCATAAATCTATCTGAATGTGATTATGCAAAAATTATTTCCCCGACTATTAGAAATATGTCATCGAGAGGCTTGTATTTATTTTCAAGCCCATACTCTCAAGTTACTGGCGGGGAGATAAGTAACTGCACTGCTGAAGGTTTATATCTTCAAACAAAAGAGTGTTTAGTATCTGGCGTTTATTCACACGACAACAATTATGGGATTCGCATAGAGTTTGGCGGAGATGCCAATGGTACGAATAGATTTACTGACTGCAAAGTAGAAAGCAACACAACTGAAGATTTACGAAGAGGAATATCCACAACTTATGTAAAAGACTGCAAGGGATTTGTTAATAGCAATGCAGGAACAGCAACACTATCTAGTGGCACCAACGTAAAAACGGTCACTCATGGTCTGGATTACACTCCAACCGCTCAAGATATAAATTTGACACCGTATTCAAACCCAAACAATTTAGGTGCGTATTGGGTTTCTGGAATAGGTGCTACAACTTTTAATATATCGTCGTCAAACACAGCCACAGCAGACGTTGATTTTGCGTGGCAAGTTGAAGAAAGGCAATAAATGACCCTAACTGACTTCAACAATCTATACAGCTACAAGTTCGATCCAAAGGGTCGGGACCAGTGGCGCGTGTTGAAGCCTAATGCACTGGATCAGTACCACGGCGATTGCGAAGACTACTCACTATCCGTCCTGTACTACGTGATCTGTCAGGAGTCATGGCTTAAGTTCTGGTGGCTACTAACTACCTTCCAAGCTGAGTTATGCGGCTGTGACACTAACGGCGGAGGCCATGCTGTACTTCGCTATGGCGATCAGTACATAGACAACTGGACAAAAGAATGGGTTGACCGTGAACACATGGAAGGCTTAGGTCATAAGTTCTGGCCTTGGCACAAAACTATTATTCCCACTACTGTCGCCATTAAGATGGTAATGGCAAAACTGAGAGGCTGATATGACTATCAAACATTTAGGCGGCATTTTTGGTCGCAACCCAACATTTGAAGACGTTACCGTTGATAATCGCGTCGGTATCGGCACTAGCAGTCCGTCTGAGGCGCTCACCGTTTCTGGCAATATTCAAATAGAAGATAACGACGCATACTTGCAGTTTAAAGATACTAATGCCGGTGCTGACGACAAGTTTAGACGCATATATCACTCAGATCAGAATTTATATATTTCCCGTAGAAATGACAATGGAACTTTACAGGCCAATGATTTGGTTATAGATGCCAGCGGCAACTTGCTGTTGGGTGGCATTACTACTCCAGCATCGTCCGATGGTAACTTGGTGATGTTTAACGGAACAGCCCCCACTGGTAGCGTAACAAACGGCATTGTTCTTTATGCTGAAGATGTATCAGCAAGCTCTGAGTTAAAAGTAAGGGACGAGGCAGGTAACGTAACTACGCTTTCACCTCACAACTTTGAGTTAATACCAGAAGGCCCGTCCGAAGATATGGCGTGGTCGTATTATTCAGAAAAAGATGGCAAGCGCATTAACGTAGATATGTTGAAGGCCATACGTGTGCTTGAGAAAATGAGCGGCGAACAATTAGTTTACGAGGATTAAACCATGTCAGGCGAAGTAACAAAGAGCATTACAGCTCAGAACACATTTAGCGATGAGATCAAAATACAGGGCTACTTCAACTTGTCTGTCTCTGGCATTGCTGGCGGCACTGTCGTTACAGTACAGAAGCAGTCAGGTGTTGATGGCACTAACTGGACCGACGTTGATGACTTCTCATCCGATATCGAAACATACGGCTTTGAGGCAGAGCGTCAGAACTATCGCGTAGGCGTTAAAACTGGCGACTTCGGATCAGGTACGTGCAAGGTCCGACTCGGTTGTAAGTGGATTGATTACCTGTCGTCGTGAAGACACCAGCATGGCAACGTAAGGCTGGGAAGAATCCCAAGGGCGGCTTGAACGAGGCGGGTAGACGTTCAGCCAAGGCCCAAGGGATGAACCTCAAGCGGCCAGTGAAGAGCGGTGACAACCCTAGACGGGCATCATTCCTTGCTCGTATGGGTAACATGCCGGGGCCAGAACGCAAGAACGGCGAACCCACACGTTTATTGTTATCATTGAACGCATGGGGTGCTAGCTCAAAGGCAGATGCTAGAAGGAAAGCGGCGGCAATCTCTCGACGTAACAAGGCGCGGAAGGCATGAGAAAGTCTACTGTTAACAAGGCTGGCAACTACACAAAGCCCACGATGAGAAAGAACCTGTTTGACCGTATCAAGGCAGGTGGTAAGGGCGGCGCACCCGGTCAATGGTCGGCACGTAAAGCCCAGATGTTAGCCAAGCAGTACAAGGCCAAAGGCGGTGGATATCGTGATTAAGAAGTCACAGCGATCCTTGATGGACTGGACCAAGCAGAAGTGGCGCACCAAGTCAGGCAAGCCATCGACGCAGGGACCAAAGGCCACAGGCGAGCGTTATCTACCTGAGAAGGCTATCAAGAGTTTAAGTTCGGCAGAGTATGCGGCTACGACTAGAGCCAAGCGCCGAGCCAAGAAGAAGGGCGAACAGTATGCCGCACAGCCAGCAGGCGTGGCACGTAAGACTAGGAGATTCAGAACATGAAGTACGGCAAGAAAAAGAAAAGTCTTTACGACGGCATGATGAAGCGTATGCGTAGCAAGCCTGTAAAGGTTAACGCTTATGCGAAGCCTAAGAAGAGATAACCATGAGCATAGAGCGGTCAGTAGCGAAGCTCGAAGCCCAGCAAGAAGCTATGGCGCAAGACGTTAGTGAGATGAAGTCTGCTCTCACAAGTATTGCCCAAACTCTTCAAGACTTATCAAGCATGGAGCAGAGGCAGGTTCACTTGACCGAGACTGTAACCCGCGCACATAAGCGCATTGATGAGATCCAAGCTATCGTGAAGGATGAGGTAAAGAACCACGAGAAGCGCATCCAAGCTATCGAGATTAGCATCGCCAAGAATCAGTGGATCGAGCGCATTATCATGGCTGGCGTCATGGCTGTTATCGGTATGTGGATCAAGAGCGGCATCTGATGCTTGACCTACTTGTCGGTCCTATCGCCAAGCTGTTGGACAAGGTTATTCCCGATGCGGATGAGCGCGGTCGGTTAGCCCATGAGATCGCAACACTAGCGGAGCGGCAGGCCCATGAAATCGCCAAGGCTCAGATTGAAGTCAACAAGGCAGAGGCAAGCAACCATTCAATGTTTGTTAGCGGCTGGCGTCCGGCTGTGGGATGGGTGTGTACTATTGGCCTTGCGACTAACTACCTGTTTGTTCCTGTTTGCAATTTTATACTTACTATCAATAAGCATCCCATTACTGTCCCGCCTTTGGACCTGAGCGAGATGATGCCCGTCCTCTTGGGAATGCTCGGGCTTGGCGGTCTGCGTACCTACGAAAAGACAAAGAACGTGGCGAGGAAATAATACACTTGATGTACGATAAGATACATTCGCGCGAGGTAAAGGAATGCCATTGAAGAAAGGTAGAAGCCGCAAGACCATCGGCAAGAACATAAGCCTGTTACGTGGCGAAGGTTATCCAGAGAAACAGGCTATCGCTATCGCGCTGTCAAAGGCCAAGAAGAAGAAATGAAATACTTCCATATCAGGGAGTTCGATTGCACCCATACAGGAACCGGTGGCGACAATATGGACCCCGAGTTTCTGGAAAATCTTGACCGCTTGCGTGAGATATGCGGCTTCCCGTTCCGCATAACATCCGGCTGGAGAGATGCGACCCATCCCGTTGAGGCCCGAAAGGAAAAGCCCGGCACCCATCACCAAGGGATCGCGGCTGACATAGCCGTCTCTGGTAGCCTTGATCGGCTAACCCTTGTGCGTGAGGCTATAAAGATGGATTGCTTTTTTGGAATAGGTATCGGAAAAGACTTCGTACATCTTGATGGACGCACAACCACGCCAGTCATGTGGACGTACTATCCCAAATAACAACATAAAGTGTTTGCATTCCCCTAAAACATAACCTAATATGTTTATTGTTCCATGTGGAACTAACCAAGGGAGATGACAAATGGCACGTTTTGATTTCTATGAAATCCTGATCAACCACCCTTCATGGGAGGAAAACTATCACGACATCACTGACCCTGAGATCCGTCGCGAACTCATGTGTGATGTTGAAGAAATCTCATCCGAGATTGCACCAACCGCAATGCAACAAACTGGCAGTGAGATCGAGTGGGTAGACCTGATCTTTAATGATGAGGTTGACCCGGCTGTCGTCGTTCAGAAAACCCGCGAGCTTCTGTGGAACTATTCGGAGTCAATGATTGTTGACTTGATCGAGAGCGAAGCCGCCAAACACGCGGAGGCTTACGATGATTGATTTATCTAGGTCTGATGAGGACTTTCTCACCGAGCGCTACAAAGACTGGCTACAGGTCGCAAGCCGTGAGTTCCGCAAGGGATTCATGGATGGCATGGCTTGTAACTGCCAGAAGTATCCAGCAACGGATATGTACCTATCAGGCTATGCCGATGGCTATGCCTTAACCCAGATGCGAGACGCATCACAACACGCAGGAGAAACGCTATGAATGGCGTCGTAAAAATCCACGGCAAAGAATATAAAACCGTGGCACTAAGGGTCGCAGAGTTTAGACAGGCCCATCCCGACTACACGATATCGACTGAGTTAGTCGAAGCTAACGATGTGCTAGTCATTATGAAGGCAAGCATCTTGGATAACGATGGCCGTCTCTTGGCTACTGGTTATTCAGAAGAGGTACGTGCCGCCAGCAAGATCAATGCCACCAGTGCGCTAGAGAATGCAGAGACTTCCGCTATTGGTCGCTGTCTGTCGGCTCTGGGCTTTGGCGGTACTGAGTATGCGTCGGCAGATGAGGTAGCCAGTGCTATCAAACAGCAGAATGATGGCGAGTTTCTGACGTTTATGGAAACAGTTCGGGAAAACTTTGATTGGGTCTCATTTGCCAAGTGTGCCATCCACAATCAGGACTGGGATGAATTGGCCGCTATCTGGGGCGATATAAGCCACGACACTATGGCTACGTTGTTCAGAGCGCCGACTAAGGGCGGCATCTTTACCACCGAAGAGCGTGATGCTTGCAAAGGCAATGACGCATTTAACAAAGCAAGAAAGGAGTTAGCTAATGGCTGATATTACTTTTGTAAATGGCATGAAGCCTAATCGCAAAGAAGATGCGCCAGATTGGGCTGTGCTAAAGCAGACGATTGATCGAGAAAAGTTTATTCCGTGGCTACAAGAACAGCCGGAAAATACCATCTATATCGAGACACTGATCGCCAAAAGCAGTGGCAATCTTTACACCAAGGTTGATGATGAAACCCGCGAGTATAAAGAGCGCGTCCGAAAAGAGGGAATAGACAAAGCTAAAGCGGCATTGTCTGAAGATCAATCAGCATCACAGGAGATTCCAAGTGGCCAGTTCAACAACCCGGCAAAAGTTCATGAGGATGGCGTTCAGCAAGTCAGAAGCACCCTCGAAACCTCAACCGCAACCGAGCAGTTCGATGACGACATTCCATTTTGATATTGGTCTGTCATTGCGGACAGCACAAAAGCAATTCCGTGTCAGTAACAAACAACTGGCGGAGGAATTTGGTGTGACTGAGATGACTATCGGCAGATGGCGCAAGAGCAAGGATGCAAGCCTTGGCCGGATAGTTGATTTCGCGGAGCGTTTCGATATGGACTTTGAGACGTTCCTTGATCTGCCATACAAGGAGCAAGCATGAGCCATTCAGCGCAGATACTTGACCATTTAACCAAAGGCCCGATCACAGCCATGGACGCTCTGAATAACTACGGGTGCTTCAGGCTGGCCGCACGTATCAATGACCTTCGCATGAGCGGTCACAAGATACACACGGAGATAGCCAAGAAAGATGGCAAGCGGTACGCCAGATATCACTTAGTCAAAAAAAGGGAGGAAACATGAAACAGTTTGTAATTCTATTGGCGATTGTACTAGCGGCCCCGGCATTTGCAGGGACCAAGGCTTACACCAAGAACGGGGAAGGCGGCCAGATCGTCCTAACCGATGAGCCTTGTGAAGCTGATCCAAAGATGCTTCGGGCTTACTTCTTCACTGAAGCTCACTACACCGAGGAAGGTTGTTGGAAGGACGATGACACAACCATCTTTGCTGTATGGGATCAGCAGGGAAAGTACCGCTATCGCAAGTCGATCTTCAAGGTCGTCAATCAGTGGTAAAAAAAAGGCCCTCGCGAGAGGGCCATGTCACTTGTCCAAGGGAGGGACATATGATATCTTCAAGGGGTCAAGTCAAGAAGATGTACAGAGTATACACGAAACAACGCTCTACAACACCTTCCCGCTTGGCTCAGAGTCGAGCCTCTTCAAATTGACCCGTCGCATGGTGCGGGCGCTCAAGAAAGCCAGATTTCCGACAACGACCTTTGAGGGCGGGAATAAACAGCGTATTGGTGACTGAATAAGGGGCGGTGTTAGCTACCGTGGCAGAGATACCCACTGTCGAAAAAGTTTGCTGATGAATGTTGTTGGATTGGGAAATTAGGTTTCAAGTCTTGGTAGGGTCACCCATAGCCCTCTAATGATCCTTATTGTCTGGAGAAAGGGAATGGAAGAGTTAACGCAAGATGTAGTTAAAGATCTTTTTGACTACAAAGATGGAAGTCTTGTCTGGAAAGTTTCTCCAAGTCGAAGTGTAAAGATTGGAGCGATAGCTGGAACGACAGGCTACGATGGTCGGCAAAGAATTGGTATCAACGGCTCTTTGTATTTAGCTCACAGAATTATATTTCTTTGGCATCATGGCTATCTTCCAAAAGTTATTGATCATATTGATAACGATTCATCAAATAATCGAATCGAAAATCTGAGAGAGTGTTCAAAGTCTCAAAATCAATGGAATAGCAAAGCACGGCGCAATAATAAGTCTGGCTTTAAAAATGTTTATTTCGATAAAGAAAAAAATAAATGGCGCGTTTTAGTAGAGTGCAAAAGAAAAAAGTATTACGGCGGGTATTTCAGCAATATTGATGACGCAGTAAAGGCGGCTTCTGAACTGCGTAATTCGCTTCACAAAGAGTTTACGAGGGATTGTTAAATGATTATTTTAAATGATGGTACTTACTACGAACCCGATGATGAATACCTGATTCAACTGCAACAGGCTTATTCAACTGTCGATGTCTTTGCCGAGCTTAATGCGATGGCGATGTGGTGCGATGCCAACCCCAAGAAACGTAAGACGCCACGAGGTATTAAGCAGTTCATAACCTCATGGCTGAAGCGGGCGGCTGACATGGAAAAGGGGATCAGTCCATTTGCAGAGAAAATGCAGACAAATGATGGTAAAATCGGCTTAAAGCAATGGAGCCACCTCGACTGTCTAACCCATGACTTCCTTAAATCCGAGAAGTATCGAGCGCACTGCCTTGAGAAATACGGCCAGTACGTCACCTTTGAAGGTGAGCGAGTAACCGCATGAGCGAGCGCTGGTTCGTAAACAACAAGTTCCAAGCCGATCAGTTCTGTGAGTACATCCGGGCTAATCAGGACAAGGGCCATATCTACGAGATTATCCCTGTCACCCGTACCGGAAAGCAGAACGATGCTATCCACGCATATTGCCGTGAGGTCGCTAGTGTTATGGCGGCTCATGGTATGGACATGAAGACCGTCATCAAAGACGGCGTACCTATCGAACCCACTATGTACCTGATCAAAGATTACATGTGGCGACCTATCCAGAAAGCAGTAACCGGCGTTGAGTCCACGAGGAAGATCAATCCCATGGAGGTCAACGACATTTACGAGGTTTTGAGTAGGCTATTAGTCGAAAAATACTCGATCAACGTGCCATTTGGGAGGCGCATTTAGCATCAATCCGAGGGGGAGATGATGAGCTTAATTGAGTATTGCAACACTGAAAGACAGGCGGAGATAGTCAGACTGTTTGAGTCTGGCATGAACAAAACTGAAATCGGGCGGACGCTGGGCGTTACCCGAGAGACCATCAAGGGTTCGCTAAAGATTATCAGCGATCGGGCCGCAACTCAGGGCTACTCGCCCCAGCATGACATGATCCATACGGTCCCAAATGTCTTTAAGGTCCGTGGCGTATCCACCCTGTACAATGATGAAGGGAAACCCGTTAACCAGTGGGTGAAGTCTGTCGCTGATAAAGAGGCAATGCTTGAGGCCGCGCTTGAGGCATTCAAGGCTGGATTCCTTGAAGAGATAGATGGCCTTTACAAGCCCGTACAAGCCCCAGAAGCGTCGAAGGAAGCAGATAGGCTATCGGCTTACCTCATTGGAGATCATCACCTGAACGCCCTCTGCTGGTCCCCTGAGACGGGTGGCGATGATTGGGATACAAACATTGCTCAGGACGTACTGATCAAAGCCGTCGATAAGCTGGTATCAGTTGCGGGTGATTCGGAAGTAGGCGCACTGATTAACTTGGGTGACTTCCTCCATGCCAATACGTCGGATAACAAGACGGGCAAGGGAACCCCCCAAGATGTTGATGGAAGGCTAGGCCGGACTATCCGCATTGTCGGCAATCTCTTTAGAGTCTTGATCACTCGTATGCTAGAGACGCACAAGGAAGTGTGGTTGATCAACGTGCGAGGCAATCACGATCCTGATGCCAGTCTTTGGCTGAATGAAATGATGCGCTTGTACTTTGCAAGCGAGCCACGGGTGAGGGTCTTTGACAACTTTTCTAAATGGATACACTTCGAATGGGGCGAGACTCTCGTGGTCCTACATCATGGCGACCGAATGAAGACTCAGGCGCTTTATGAGGCTGTTACGCGAGACTACGCGGAGGAATGGGGCCGCAGTAAATACCGATACCTGTATCACGGTCATATCCATCACCGGACTGTGACAGAGATGGGCGGGTTGCACCTCGAATCGTTTGGCGTCCTGTGTCCACCAGATGCCTACCATTCAGCTTCAGGCTACGGTTCAGCGAGGTCCATGTCCTGCGTTATACTCGATAAGAAGTATGGCGAGCATAGCCGATTCAAGGTCGGCATTGATGAGGTAAAAGCATGATCCCGATTATCAGTTGTCCGTTACCGGGTGGAGGTCAAGCGCTCATCAAGACACAGGACATTGGCGGCGCAACAACTGGCAAGAACCCGAAGCACTGTGACGTGTACGTGCTAGGCTGGGCGGCTAACGGGATCACAGTCGATCTGAGTTTGGATGACTTCGCGGAGATATGGGTTTCCGCTTTATTTGATGAGGGATCAAATGACATTGAAATCGTATTTACCCCAGATGACTTGCACTGAGTGTCACAAGATCATGGTGCCGCAGTTCAAGAAAGAGTATCCCCATAAGCTGGATGGCTGGTCGTGCGATTGCGGCAACTGCGAGAAGGCTATTCTACGAGAGCGCCAATACACGAGGGCCGATGATGGCAGTCAAGCGCGAGCAGTGTGATATCTGGTTTTCAAAGGCGGTAAGGTTACGAGACGGGAAGTGCCTACACTGTCACAAGACTGATCGGCTAGAGTGCGCCCATATCTACGGGAGAGCCAACAAGCGAGTGCGCTGGGCTATGTCAAACGCTACCGCCTTGTGCCATGCCTGCCATCGATACTTTACGTCCAACCCTATAGCATTCCACGACTGGCTGAATGTCGAGCTTGGCGAGGCGCACATGGATAAGTTGCGGCAGGATCGGAACGAGATTTACAAAACCAACAAGCTGTTGAGAAAGGATATCTCTGATCACTACCGCGATGAGGTCAGGCGTAAAGAAATAGATCCCGAGTACGAGATTCAGAGTTGGAACTAACGTAGTCCAGATAGTATTGGTGTAGGGCCATACGCTTGCGGAGCTTCTTCAATGCGCTGGCCTCTAGCTGGCGAACCCTTACCCGGCTAATGCCTAACTGATCCGCAATCTCTTGATGGGTCATGTGGTACGGGTAGTCGATAGGTCTCATGCTTCTCCCTCATACGGATCATGTATGCCGGGATACTTCATCAACCAAGTGCCCTGCACATTCTCAATGTACCTAGTGCTAACGTCGTGACTCTTACACCAGCGCAAAGCACTCTCCAAGCTGTTGAATACGATTGTAGTCATTGCTTCCCCCAAAAAGAAAAGGCCGCTTATGCGACCTTGACTTGATCTAAGGCTTTCTTTGCGGCGTTCATTGCCTCGTCAAAAGTCACTTCCTCTGCGATTGTTTTTAGCACCTTCCACTTATCGCCAGCCAAAACTGTATAAGTGCCAGTGCCGCCTGCTGTTGTTGAAACTTCAAAAATTTGCATTTCAAAACCCATTTCCTTTCTCCCTTGGTAAAGGCCGCTTATGCGGCCAACTGTGATGCGATTGCTTCGAAGATGTTGCGTCGATACTGAACTTCGTTTTCTTGACGAGAGATTGATACAAAGGCACCAACAGCCGCGTCACCAAACGCATATGCTTCGCCGCGAGCTTCGCTCTTTATCTCGTGTAACTGCTCTTGCGCATCTTCAAGTGCAATTTCAGCTTTAGTCAAAGTTGCCCAAAAATCGTTGTTGATTGCGTCTTTCATGTCTTTTCTTCCCTTGGTTAGTGGCTGTGTCCCCAGCCGATGAACACATTAAATCACATCTAAAATCAAAAAGCAACATTTTTTGTTAGTTTTTTTTAGAGGGGTAAATCTGGGGCAGAACATAAATTGTTGCAAAACCACAAATTGTGTATAATGGGGGCATGTGTACTACAGTGAAGCGAGCCATGTTCTGCACTCGTAACGGCTATAAGCACATTGAGAACCTCGATAAAGTATGTGTACTCATCGGGCGTTTGAAAGGACTCACGGAGTCCGAGTATCTCGATCTATGTGCAATCAACAAGCTAGAGAATGCACGAGCGTTAGAGATGGCGAAACATTACCCCAGTCACTAGGCATGGGGATATAACAGGCCGAAAAGGTCGCGGGGCTTCTTGCCCCTCAAAAAAGGGAAAGGGATATGAAAGAGCATTTAAGTGATAACTGTTTGGCGATAGGAATAATCGCGGTCATTCTGATTCTGTTCGGCTTTGCAGGAAGTGCGGACATGGAAGACAGAATTAACGATGAGCTATTTTACTGTGAGATGGTTCAGATATTCGAAGACTCCAAAGGTGAAAACGGCTGGCCCAACTTCAAAGGCATCGACTGTGAAGGTTCTTGATCTATTCGCTGGAATAGGCGGATTCACGTTAGGACTGGAACGGGCGGGATTTGAAACAGTAGCATTCTGTGAGATAGATCCATACGCTCAGAAGGTCTTGAAAAAGAACTGGCCCGGAGTACCGATTTATGACGATGTACGAACAATCACAGCAGAGCGACTGGCTTCAGACGGAGTTGGAGTCGATGTCATTACAGGCGGCTTCCCCTGCCAAGACATATCAGTCTCAGGAAACCGAGCAGGAATACAAGACGGAACGCGAAGCGGACTATGGACAGAGTGCGCCCGTCTTATTGGGGAGCTTCAGCCCCGATACGCCATCTTTGAAAACGTCACAAACTTGCTTAATGGAGAGCGGGGAGCTTGGTTTAAGCGAGTTCTCTGGGACATTTCCCAGATCGGGTATGATGCGGAGTGGCACTGTATACCAGCTTCCGAACTTGGCGCGCACCATCACAGAGATCGGATCTGGATTATTGCCTACCCCAGTGGCGTCGGACATGGGCAGTGCATCGCAGAAACGAATCAATCAAACGGGGCATCCGAAGGCGGCGTTAAGGGAAGCAGTTTTTTGGCCGACACCCAATGCCAGCCAAGGCGGCACAACGGGGAACTGGAAGCCAGTACGCGACAGTGGCCACACAGTCCAATTAAGTCTCGCCCAATCTGTCAGAAACTTACGGATACAACAGGGCAAGCCTTTTGGCGGACTGAACCCGACGTGGGTAGAGTGGCTAATGGGATTCCCAATCGGTCACACAGACTTAAATGCTTAGGCAATGCAGTAGTTCCGCCAATACCAGAACTGATTGGGAGATCTATCAATGGACATGGATGAGTACATCATTGCAGTGCGGGCGGCAGACTCTATGGCTAAGGCTTGGAGATCGGACGTAGCTATACTGTCTAACCTAAAGATCGTAAGACTGGAGAACGCTAGAGGGCCGATACTAGAGGTTGTGAGGTGGGATCTCTGATGAAAGATCAACGTGGTAAACTAGACAAGGAAACGCGGGACAGACACTTTCCAGAGACCAATGGCGGGAAAGGATCATTGCCACGTAAATCCACAAAGAGCAGTAGACAAGCATACGCTGATAACTGGGATAGGATATTCGGTGGCAAAGACAAGAGCGCAACTTAACAGAGAGACACGCCAAGCCGAGATGCGAAAGAAGATTGAAGCGTCTGGGTATGAAACGCATGTTCATGAAGTTGTTAAGAAATTGCTAGATCCTGAGCAGGAATACGACTCTATTGAAGTCCAGCGTATGAAGTCTGCGGCTGATCTGTCTATCAAGATGATGGCTAAGTTCATGCCAGACCTTAAATCAACGGAGATATCCGGCCCGAATGGTGGCGATCTAGTCATTGCGGTACAGCGTAAGCGCTTCGATGGCGAAGATTGAATATATAACTAAACCACCGGGTAAAGTTCTCGAAGAGTTTGCCGATTGTCGGGCGCGTAACTCTTTCATCATGGGGCCGCTAGGCTCTGGCAAGACCGTCCAAGTCATCCTGAAGTTTCTAGAGTTGATGTGCGAACAGGCACCAGTCACTCGTGAGACCCATCCCAACTACGGCGTGAGACTCTCAAGGATCATTGCGGCACGTAACACCTACAGCGAACTATTCTCCACAACGATTAAAGACTGGATCGAAGTACACGGCGAGCTTGGGGAGTTTAAGCAGGGCAACAAGGAACCGCCCACGCACAAGATTGAGTTCAAGTTAGAGGATGGCACGACTGTACGCAGTGAGGTCATCTTTATCGCCTTTGATCGACCTGATCACGTCAAGAAGGCACGAGGCATACAGACTACATGGGTATGGCTGAACGAGGCCAAGGAGCATTCCAAGAGCGTTGTGGACATGCTGGATCTACGTTGTGGTCGTTACCCGTCGATGAAGGAAGGTGTGCGCCCTACTCACTACGGAATGATAGGTGACTCTAATGCCCCAGATGAAGATCACTGGTATTACCGATTGGCTGAAGAGGAAAGGCCGGAGGATTGGAAGTTCCATCGTCAACCCGGTGGTGTATATCGGGAAGGAGACGGCTGGTATCTCAACGAGAAAGCCGAGAACATTCAAAACCTACCTGAAGACTATTATCGACGTGGCTTGCAGGGTAAGTCGGACGATTGGATTAAGGTCAATCTGGCGAACGAGTATGGATTTGTCTCAGCAGGTAAGCCAGTGCATCCGCTATACACTGACTCTATTCATTGCTTGCCTGATCTTTACGAGCCTAGTCCTGATCAGCCTATCGTATTGGGCTTTGATTTCGGTCGGACACCAGCTTGCGCGTTTCTTCAGAGAGATGCGGTTGGCCGCTGGATTTGTTTTGATGAGTTTTGTATGACTGATTCTGGGGCTGTGGACTTTGCTCCCAGTCTCAAGCGGTATATCGAGGCGAACTATCCGAAGGCGAGGTTCCGTGGCTGGGGCGATCCCTCTGGCGACAACAAGAACCAAGCGAATGCTGATACACCATTCAAGATCATGCGGGCGGCTGGCATACCCTGTACACCTACGCTAACGAATGACCCGGCATTGCGACGTGCGGCCCTTGAACTACCCATGAAAGAGTTGTGCATGGATGGCAAGCCTCGATTCTTAATCAGCCCGAAGGCAAAGATGATTCGCAAGGGCTTACAAGGCGGCTTCTGTTATCGACGTGTGCAAGTGTCGGGAGAGAAGTACACCGATGAACCCGACAAGAATGAATACTCGCACCCAGTTGAGGCGCTTGAGTACGCATTACAGGGCGAAGGTGAAGGCCGTCAGGCATTGACTAACCTACATACGCAACAGAGACAGCCAAGGCAAGCGCAGGTCAAGTTTAGTGTCTTCTGATTGCTATGTCGTGTTTTGTGATGACAGCAAACACTGGTGGAGTCCGATACTCCATCCGACGATTAGACATTGCTATGTGATCAAGCCTGAGAACGGGAAATGGATCGTGCATTCCAAGACGACAAAGGGCGTTGAAATGTACACCACAGATGATGTGACCCATGTGGTTGAAAATGATATCATCGTGAAGGCTGTAATTAGAGAACCCCGACGTGGGCTGTTCATGTTGAACACTTGCGTTGGGCATACGAAACAAGTGTTAGGGATAACCAAGCCATTTATCTGGACCCCTTATCAACTGTATAGGTATCTGAAACATGAAATCACCGAAAGCACCTAAGCCCACAGCACAGCAAATCGCTGTTGAGCGTCGTCAAGCGGCGGCATTGGATGAAGAGATCCGAGAGCAGGAAGAGCGCTTTGCGGCAATGGCTCGCGGCAAGCTAGGAGTCAAGTCACTCTTGGGTGGCGTACCTCGTACTCGTGCTGAGGCCGCAGGTACAGGCGCAGGACGTGCCGCTCCCGCTCGTACCATGTTGGGTATGGGTGGAATGGGCGGAGCCGCTCCCCGTCGTGCTGGTGGCGCTCCACGCACTGGCACCTACAATGGCACTATGCCTCAACTCCGATAGGTAAAACCCTATGAGCTTGCCCCCGCATCTAGGCTCGATCCAAGATATCAAGGAACGAGAAGCCAAGGCGTTCAACACTCAGGCAATGTGGCATGACCAATTGCAAGACGTGTATGAATATTTTCTACCTCAGCGCAACTTGTTCGACCGTGAAGACAAAGGACAGAAGAAGATGGATAAAATCTTCGACTCGACTGCGTTGACGGCTATCCAGCAGGGTGCGAGCAAGCTACAAGAGAACATTGCTCCGATCTGGTCGCGCTGGGCTACCTTCCAACCGACCGATGAGATTGTCCGATTGGTCGAGACTGGGCAGTTCGATGTGTCTGAAGAGGACATCCGGGCGAACCTTGACCAGCAATGCAATCTGGTATTCGACTACATCAACCGATCCAACTTCCATACGCAGTTTTATGAGGCCGCACTTGATCTATTGGTAGGCACTGCCACCATGAAGATCGAGGAAACGGACGATGAGACCAACCCTATCTGCTTCAACACGATCCCACAGAAGGGCATTGCGTTTGAAGAGGGTCCATATGGTGGCGTTGAGACGCATTGGCGACGGTTTGAGGTCAAGGCTCGCTTGTTAGAGCGTATGTGGAAGGGCTTTGAGGCGTCGGAGAAGATCAGAAACCTCATAGAGAACAGTCCGAACAGTGAAGTACGGGTGTCTGAAGGCGTCATCTTTGACCCTAAGAACAAGCGGTACTACGGATGTCTATGGGTTGCAGAGGAAAGCAGGTTCTCATGGACTGAAGACTTCGGAGAATCAAGCCCTTGGGTCACTGGTCGGTACACGAAAGTGGCTGGCGAGGTACGTGGTCGCGGTCCAGCGATGCAGTCATTGCCCGATGTGCGCTCGTTGAACAAAGCCAAAGAGTTTGTATTGCAGAAGGCCGCAATTGACCTTGCAGGAATGTATACGGCTACTGACGACGGCGTGACAAACCCTTACAATATGGTCATTGCACCGGGTGTCGTGATTCCAGTCGGATCAAACAACACCAACAACCCTTCAATTCAACGTCTCGATACAGGATCGAACCTTGCTCTCGCGCAATTTGAAATCATCGAGTTGCAAAACGCTATTAAACTGGCGATGTTCAACGACCTGCGTGATCCTGCTGGTCCTGTTCGTAGCGCCACTGAAGTTGCTATTGAATCCAGAGAGCTTGCAAAGCGGATCGGGTCGGCTTTTGGGCGACTTCAGACCGAGGTACTCATACCAATACTCAAGCGTGTCGTCGCAATACTAACTCGACGCGGCTTGATCGTACCTATCGAGCTTGATGGGCGCGATGTAAGGGTTAAATTCACGTCACCACTAGCACGAGCGCAGGATGGTGAGGATCTGTTAGCTGTTCAGCAGGCGGTTCAGTTCGTATTGGGTACGTCTGGCCCAGAACAGGTACTCATGGCGTACAAAACCGAGGACTTCGGTACGTGGGCGGCAGAGAAAACAGGGATGCCAGCGGAATTGGTGCGATCTGAGATAGAAAAACAGCAGATTATCCAAGCCGGGGCGCAAGCTCAGATGATGCAACAACAACCACAAGAAATGGAAGCTGAATGACTTGGGAAACGATTGAGGGCCAAGGCCCAGATGCCAAGAAACAACAAGCAGAAATAAGGGAAAAGCAGGCAGAGCTATCGAAAGCCTATGCCCGTTGCTTCAATACCGATGACGGGCAGAAGGTTTTAGAAGACCTCACCCGTCGATTTCTCTTTGATAACGCTACTGCCCTATCTAGCCAGAACGTCGCGTATGAAGCGGCGTATCACAATGGCGAGGCTGGCGTGATTCGCATGATCATCCACTACATACAACAAGCTGAACGACTATGACTGAAGAAACCAAGAAGCGGGCTCGCAAAGCGAAGCCCAAGTACGAGGTTGTCTGCTCTGAACCCGATCACTTGAAGTCAGTAGGCTTCGACATGGATTGGCTTGGCGGACTAGCTGACCAGTATCAGTTCGATAAGTTCGAGTACCTGCATAAGTTTCGCGCATTTCGATGCTACAAAGGCGGGCAACACGTTGATTGGATCGACATCAACGACTTGTCTCTGCTGAATGGCAAGCGAAGGCTTGAGGACATCAAACTCAGGCACCAACCCATAAGCCCGAAGAGGGCTGTTATTAACTATCCTTGGAGATAAATCATGGAAGAACAGGCCGTAGAAACAAACGATACCCTGACATCACTCGTTGATGCCGCTGAACCTACGTTGAGCGAGGGTGAATACTTCTTATCTGACAATGTAAAAGGCGTTGGCGAGATGCCCGAGTGGTACAAAGCCGACAAGTACAAGTCAGTCGCAGAGCAAGCCAAGGCATACACCGAGCTTGAGAAGAAGTTTGGTGGATTCACTGGCGCACCAAAGGACGGCTATCAGGTATACGATGGCGTCGAGTCGGACGATGCACTGTGGGGCGAGCTTGTAGAGTTTGGCAACAGCACCAATATGTCTCAGTCTGCGTTGAATCAGGCATGGGAACTATTGACAGCGCAAGAGCAAGCCATTGAGGAAGTGTCTGTTGAGGCAGAGATGGCAAAGCTGGGCGATAACGCTGTTGAGCGTATCAAGGTTGTTGAGCAGTACATGAAGAACAATCTCGATGCCGATACATACGAAGAGCTTCGCTACGCTGTGAACAGTGCTGAGTCTGTGAAGCTGATCGAGGCGCTGGTCAAGTCAACAGCACCTGCAAAGCTACCGATTGACGGCTATGTCGAACCCGGTGGACTTGAGTGGGCAGACATCGAGGCAGAGATGTTCCGCAAGGATGAGAACGGCAATCTGCTTCGCTCTGTTGACATAAACCATGAGCGCAAGATTCAGCGCATGATGAAAGAGTTTGGTGGTGATAAGCCATATACGCAGACGTTTGGCTAACACTAACAAATAGTGGTATCATCGGCGCATCGGATACCCCTTTCACAAGGCCCGGTAGTTTAGGTTGAACGACTGACCGGCTATCGGGTACTCAGTCCAAAACCTCTAAATCATTGTTATCAACTTTGACAACGAGGAGACTGAATCATGTCAAAGAATCTTTCGGCAGTTGCCGTACAAGAGTTTGACAGCATGGTGAAACAGGCATACCAAGGTATGGGTGTGCTCAAGCCTGCTGTTACAGTTCGCAACAACGTTGTGGGCGACATCTACAAGTTCCGCCGTATGGGCAAGGGCTTGGCTAACCAAAAATCTACTTCTGATCTCGTCACTCCAATGGACGTGACTCACGAGTTCAAGAATGCGACTCTCGCAAACTGGAACGCTCCTGAGTACACCGACATCTTTGACCAGCAGGAAGTAAACTTTGACGAGAAGCAAGAGCTTGCGAATACTATCGCTGGCGCTCTTGGCCGTCGTTGTGACCAGCTTGTCATTGACGCGATGGATGCCTCTACTCCGCTGACTACTACAGTTGCGGCTGGTGGCACCAACTTGACAATGGCTAAGGTCATCGACGCTCAGGTTGAGCTTCGCGATCAAGGTGTTCCATCTTCTGAGTTGTTTGCTGTTATCGAAGCAGGCGGTTTGGGCGGATTGTTGAACGATGAGAAAGCAACTTCTAGCGACTATCAAAACATCAAGGCACTCGTATCTGGCGAAGTCAACACACTTGTTGGTTTCCAGTTCATGGTGATCGAAACTCGTACTGAGGGTGGTTTGACTGAAGCGGCGAATATTGTTGACTCTTGGTTCTTCCAGCGTCCAGCTGTTGGCCTTGCTATCGGCATCGACATGAAGACAGAAATTAACTGGATTCCCGAGCGTACAGCTTGGCTTTCAAACGGTATGTTGAAGGCTGGCTCTGTTGTACGTGACGAGGGTGGTCTCGTTAAAGTTCAATACGACAAGACTGCGTAAGGAGAACTAAGTCATGGCATTTGATTACACTAAGCTCTCACGCATTGGCGGTATGGGCGATGCTCAGAAGGTTTACGCTTATGCGTCAACTGATTCAATCGCAACTGTTACTGGCGCGGATTACTTCCTGCCAGCAATCAATGAACTTGAAGTCAACGACATCATTTTCGTAAGCGACTCGGATGCGGCGGCTGTTACTATCACTTTTGTGAAGAGCAACACCGGCACTGCAATCGACTGCGCGAGCGGAACTGCACTCGGCGACGCATAAGTTCCACGGCCCCTTCGGGGGCCATTCTAATTCTGGGTGAGTTATGGCGAGTAAGATCGACTTAATTAGCAATGCGCTTATTCTGATCGGGGATACTCCGATTAACGCACTTACTGGCGGATCACGGCGCGAGACAGTTGCCAACAATCTTTACGACAACATCGTCCAGAACGAGCTAACAAAGCATCGTTGGGGCTTTGCACGTAGGAAGGCACAGATATCTCTGTTGACGGATACCCCGGTTGACCCCAATGGCTGGAGAAGCATCTACCAGCTACCCACTGACATGCTGTTCTTGATCACTGTGACACCTGATTCCAACTATCAGATTTATGGTGACAAGGTATACAGCAACTCTACCCAAGCCCTATACGCTGACTACATTGCAAACGTCACTGAAGATGAGTGGCCTGTGTACTTCGCAAAGATGATCGAGTACGCATTGGCTATGGACTTCGCGGCGAGCATTAGAGACAGTTCTGCGGCACGAGGTGAGATGGCGGCGGCCTATGTGAATGCGTCCCGTATGGCGCGATATACGGACTCTCAGCAGTACCCAACGGAGCAACTACGAAGCAACCCGTTCACTAATGTGAGGTTCTAATGGCTTTTAATAACGAGACCCTTTCACACGTTGGCGGAGCCTCTCCAGCACCAAGGATTTATACCTACTACACTGAGGACTCTCAGGCGACGGTTACTGCCGCAAACTATTTCGATGATGCGTCTACAAAGTTCCAAGTAAATGATGTGATCCACGTCATAAACACGACTGTGGTTTATAAACTATTGGTGACGGCTGTTAGCAAGAAATCTGTCACGGTAGGAAGAACCGGGATTACAAGTGCGGGCTATGCTGTATATGACGACTCAAGAGCCTCAACACTAACTCTGACTGCCGACACTCTAACGGTAGTCCCCAATGACGCGCTGGGTACAGCTACCACTAACGCCTATCTTCCGTTGGGCGTGACCAATTTGTGGAACGCGGCAACAAGCTCGTTTGATTTTAGTCAGTTATCGGTAGGCGATACGGTTGAGATGCGGATTATTGTCCAGCCAACAACTACCAGCAACAATACAGAAATCGAATTGGATCTGTATCTTGGCTCTGGCGGCACTCAGTACAAAGTGCCTTTCATTACTACGCAGAATTTCCAATTTTCTGGGTTGTATGAAGCTACCCGATACACCTCGTTTCCGATAAGAGATGAAGATACGAGAACGTCTCCCGCGCAGTTTAAAGCAATGGCAGATAAAAACTGCACTCTTCAGACCGATGACTTCTTTGTAAAAGTGACGCGCAATGGCTAAGACTCGCTATATACAGTCTAACTTTGTAAGCGGTGAATTATCGCCACTGCTGAAAGGCCGCATTGATATCAACCAGTATTATCAGGCGGCTGAGACAGCTAGTAATGTTGTGATTGTTCCTCAAGGCGGCTTGCGTCGTCGCCCCGGCACTGAGTTCATCGCTGAGACCACACGCAACTTGGTGTCTTTTGCTTACACAGGAACCATGCCGAATGGCGGCACAGCGTCGGTACTGTATGGCAATGACGCAACAACCACATCAACTACGGTAGCGATTGGCACGACCAATGATTACGTCGTAGTCAAGGCCGATAAAGGCGCAAGCAACATAGCTGATATCGAGTTTATTGATATCCGGCAAATTAGCTTGTCGTCTGGCACCTCAACTGAGTTCAAAGTTCAGTATTCCTCTGACGATGTGACGTATACCGACGCAGGTGACGTTCCATTGATCGGCACAAGCCCACAGGACTTCCGCATCAAGATTGGCATATACGCTCGCTACTGGCGTCTGGTCCGTGTTGGCACGACTGATTTGGGGTCGGCGACGATCACGGCGGCAGGATTTCAGCTAATCCAAGAAACCGGCGTTGATAGTGACTGTAAGTTGGAAGACTTCAGCGTTGAGGATGATCGGCATTACCTGATCGAGTTTACGCGGGACAATATCGCTATCTTCCGCTCTCAGCTTGTTGGGCTAAACATCCAGACCACGCGAGTTGCGGACATCAAGCCGACTTATGATTCTACTGTTGACGTATCAACTGTGCGAACAGCGCAGATCGAGAACGTCATGCTGGTCTTCGGCAACTTCGAGCCTATTCGCTTGGTGAATCTTGGTACGGATGCGGACTGGGTTATCGACAACATCCCGTTCATTAACGTCCCTCAGTACGATTTTGACGATGCACAAAGCCCTACTCCCGTTGATGACGTGCAAGTGCTGACGCTGGGCGGCGGTAGCTTGGCAAAAGGCGATAGATTTCAAGTTGATATCGAGTCGATCCAGTCCAAGAACATTACATTCGCGGGTGACGGTACGGCAGATGAGCAAGCCTCAACTGTTTTCAACATCCAAAAGAATCTGCAAGAGATGCCAGTCTTTGGCGAGACGGGTGTGGCCGTAGCAAGAACAGGCGCATTGCAGTACACGATCACAATATCAGGCGAATCCACAAAAAACTTCGAATTGTTTTCTGGCTACTTCACTGAAGGCGATGCAAGCAATACGGTTTCGTTTGTAAAGACCGCCAACGGTACACCCAGAAAAGAGGATGTTTGGTCTGCTACCCGTGGATACCCTATCAGCGCGTGTTTCTACGAAGGCCGGTTGGTACTTGGTGGCACTCAGTCCAAGCCTCAGTCGATCTTCATGTCTAAGACGGGCGCATTCTTTGACTTCGACATTGATGACGGCGATGACGATGAGGCGATCTTTGCCACCATCTCTTCACGCAAGTTGAATGACATTGTTGACGTATATCCCGGTCGTAACTTGCAGATATTTACGTCTGGCGCGGAGTTTGCTGTAACCAGCAGACCCGTCACCCCGTCCAGTATCAACATTCAGCCACAGACTTCACACGGCGCAAACAGTGTTGAGGTCCAAGATGTGGATGGCTCGACCATATTTGTAGACCGCTTTGGTAAATCGCTCCTGAGCTTCCTGTATTCGTTCAACGAGGACGCTTACACCACAGACGATAGGTCGGTACTGGCCTCACATTTGATCAATCAGCCGGTCGATATGGCGCTCCTAGCGGGTACTGCGAGTGACGACGCTAACTGGCTATTTATCGTAAATAGTGACGGTACAGCGGCCATCCTGAACACCCTGAGAAGCCAAGACATCAACGGCTTCACTAGCTGGAGTACGAGCGGCGACATCAAGAGCGTTTGCGTTGTAGACGATCAGTTGTTTATGACGGTTGAGCGCGAAGTAAATGGCACTGACAAACTGTTTATTGAGCGCTGGGACTTCACCTATCTCATGGATTGCTCGATCAAGAGCGTACAAGTGGCTGGTGTTATCGACGGACTAGATCATTTGGACGGCGAATCGGTCAAGGCTATTACACGCGAAGGCTATTTGGACAAGAACGAGGGCTATGTGCTGTCGTCTTACACGGTAGCTAGTGGGCAGATCACGCTTGATGCCAGTGAACAATACTCGCTAACCACGTATGAGGTTGGCTTGCCGTTTGTTCCTACTATTAAGCCGATGCCACTGAATACCAACATCGGATCAGGCCAAAACCAGATGCGTCTGAAGAAGATTGTCCGCATGAACCTGCGTGTCTACGAGTCTTCCGGTATCTATATCGACGGCATCCCTGTACCTATCCGCTCGTTTGGCGAGGCAGGTATCACGTCACCACTTACTAACGAGTCTATTGTCCCCACAAGTGGCATAATAGAAGATATTTACGATATTAACGGCTGGGGTAGAGAGGTCATACCGACAATCACTTGTCCTGATCCTACGCCCATGCACATACAGATGATTGAATACGAAGTTGAGGGTAACTAGATGGACCCGTTTACTATATTGGCAACACTGGCTGTAATTTCTGGGGCGACATCCGCCTACGGTCAAGTGCAAGCTGGTAAAGCTCAAGAGGCAAGTTTTAAAGAGCAAGCCAAGCAGGAAGAGATGGCGGCTCAAAGCCAAGAGCTAGCACGTCGTCAAGAGCTTAACCGGGCATTAGCGGCTAACGTCGCGGCACTCTCAACAGCAGGAATATCTGGGGAAGGCACACCAGCAAGTTTATCGCTGGAAAGTGCAAAACAGGCAGGTCTTAGCGAAATGACTATCGACCTATCAGAACGCCTACGAAGGGCGTCATTACAACGTCAGGCACAAGCGGCAAGACAGCAAGGTCAATTAGGTGCGGCAAGTACGCTATTACAAACAGGCGTACAAGTTGCGACTCTAGGCCAAAGTGCTGGCGGAGAAGGCGGCGGAGAAGGCGGTTAAGAATGGCTCAGAAGCGCATTGATTACTACGGCAGGTTTACACCAACAGGTGTAGATACGTCTCAGGCTAAACGCTTGCAGGCTCTCTCTGGCTTGGCTGAACAGGTCGGCGGTATTGCGTATGGTGTTGCTTCTGACATTGCCGAGCGCAGAGGCTTACAGGCTGGACTTGCGGCTGGACAACAGGCGGCAGAGAAAGGCGAGATCATTGAGACACAAAAAGGCTTTTTGTCACAGATCTCTATATTCGATCAGGCATATAACAACGCTATGTCAAAGGCATACGTTGCTGGCGTTGATAACGACGCACGAGAGAACATTAACCGACTGCTGACTGACAACCCCGATGACATTGATGCGTTTGATTCCGCAGTGAATGCGTATCGAACAGGCGTCACGCAGAACATAGCCGATGAGTTCAAGCCACTGATTGACCAGTCAATGGATCAGATGATCTCTAGCGCTCGGTCACAGGTACACCAAGCGCAAACAGCCAAGAATCTCAAGAGCGCGGATGACACGCTCATTCGCTCTGGTCAAACAGCAAGCGAGGCCGCATTGAAGGCGGCACGTATCGGTGATGATGAGTCGGCATTGATCGGTCGTATGAATGCGTTTTCATCTTTTGATGCGCGTGTTGAAGCTGGAACGATGACTGAGGCGGCGGCTGAGACTGCAAAGCAAAATCTTATTGTAGCCACTGAAGGCGAGAAAGCCCGAGGCGGATTGCAAGCTATCATTAAGAATCGCGGCGCGTATGCGGCGGTTGAGTTTATCAATGCGGTAGCTGAGACGCCTGTTAGTAACTTCACGCTTGAACAGCAGGAAAATCTTGCAGATGTTCTACGTGCTGACTTGAACGAGTACATATCACTGACCAACATCCAAGAGAAGCAAGCTGAGGATGCACTGAAGGCCCGTCAAGGCGAGAACTTCACTAGCCTGTACGTTGGCATCATTAACGGCGAGACAGACGTGGGCGACATTACACGCACTGCTATGGCTGGCAATCTCACGCAGTCACAACTGACTACGCTGACCAATGTGATGAACACTCGCGGTCAAGGTATTGATGACTTCGATCTGATCTATGACATCCAGACGCAGATGTATCAGAACCCACAAGCGGCGCGTGACTTGATTATTGCTAACACTGGCACCCGGCTGACCGGATCTAGGGCGCAGTCATTACTGTCTACGCTAGGTGAAGAGCCTATTTTGAACACGCCAAAGGCTACGCGCTATCGCAAGTATGTCAGTACAAACGTGGGCATTGTTGACCCGATTACTGGTCGCTTTACTGGCGCAGGTACGAAGGAACGTGCCGCTGACTTAATGCTGGCGTTTGATGAGAAGGTGTTGGCTGGTGAAGATCCTTCCGCTGTCGCAGAGCAATTGCTAGATATCAACGACATTCCACCTCAATTCACTAGCGAAGCCGATGTGAACAAGGCGCTTGAGCGTTTAGC
>Ga0208785_1000133_pt1 | contig 31537 bp, 40 predicted proteins | sample DEB08_DNA_2_FD_185499 | JGI IMG/M metagenome (GOLD analysis project Ga0208785, IMG submission 185499) | Aqueous microbial communities from the Delaware River and Bay under freshwater to marine salinity gradient to study organic matter... | ecosystem: Environmental > Aquatic > Marine > Coastal ...
CCGGCAATCATGCCGACTAGGTTGAGCCAGAATTCACTGGACTTGAATCCATTGGTCTTGCCCTTAACCATTGATACCCTCCTTGCGCGCATCATCAAGCCCCCTGCGATACGCGGTGTATGTATTGAACTGCTCGCGAAACTCGCACAGGTCCCGATGGGTGCGCTGCATCTTGTCTCGCAAGTCCTTCACTTCATCTTCAATCCGGTCAGCCTGGTCTTGCATACGCTTGACGTTATCGTAGACCGTGCCACCATTTTTCTTCGCCGACCATTGGTCGAGAGCCGATGACGCTTTGTTGATGAATAGAACGACCGCCCCGACAAGAGCGGCCATGGTTGCATGGTCTATCGCTTCCATTACGGCTCATCATCCGGCGGTTCGATATTGCCTGCCCACTCAGCCGCTTCGGGTTGAGTGTAGATAGTCCAGCCAGTTGCCCGGAATGCGTCTAGGTCACCGCCTGCCATGAGCGTAGGGCTGTTACACTTCCAGATAGTGTGAACGCCATCGCTCGCACCCAAGGCACAATTGGCCCGGTTAAACTCTGCCGAGGTTCGGTAAGTTGGATGCACCGTCACCGGCGGCCCTTCTGGGTCCGGATAGGTTTCATAATCATATCGAGTGACCGCCGATGGTAGGTCGTCGTCGAGGTTGCCGACTGGCACTAATACGTACACCCATGTTCCACTAGACATTTTCTAATCCTTTTATGAGACGTAAATCGGAGTTGTAGATTTGCTCTATTTCGTCGTCAGACAATGGCCCCCGATAGAATCGCAGGCAAGCGATAGGCCCCGCGGCCTCATTGCTTCCGATCGGCATGTAATCGCCTATGGTTAGATCACTTAAAGCTGGTGACCCCGTTTGGGTCACACTTGTGTCTGTAGCGTTTAGAACTCCATCGAAATAGGCTTTACCCGTTGTCGGTGTCCCATGCGTGATTGTCGCGGCGTAGTGATGCCAATCACCATCGAGTGCCAATGTCCCGGTCTGAAGCCTAAGGCGGGTAGCTGAACCACCGCCGTCGCCCGCTTCAAACCATATTTGATTTGCGTTCGTTACGTAAATGCCGTTTTGATTTGCAGCAGTGCCATCGGTTGAATAGTAAATCGTTGAGAATATCCCACGCTTTTGCAGACGAAAGAAAACGGACACCGTAAACCCGTCGGGATACTTTGGAAAGACTGATTCCTGAGCCGGAATAACTGCCCTTGAGTTAATCGTTGATGGGTCCCTAAAGAAATTCAAAACGCTCACACCCTTACGCTTCATCGAGAAGTCGCCCACGATAGTCGAGCCGCTGGCGTTTTCTGGGAAGGATGCGCCAATGGTTGTGCCCGACCCCGTCTGTACCGCATTCGCGCCGTTGCCGCTATAATCCTTAAACGCGGTTAGGTCGTCAGCTTTCCACCAACCCTTTAGGTTTGACGATTGAACCGTTGATACGTCCATACCTTGAACGCCTGAGTTATAGAGCGCCGCCACGTCTGAAGTGTCAAGTTCAGCATCCCAAAAGGCTACATCATTGATAAAGCCGTTCAATGGAAAAGGCGTACTGTTTGAACCCGGATAGACAAAGCCAGTTGTGATATTTGTAACTGGAGCGACTGCCGGGGATGATGCTTCAACACCATTAACCCAACATCGCCAATATGGAGAGGTGCTCTTAGTTGTGACGACGATATGATTCCATTCGCCTTCGTTGATATTTAATCCGCTATCATACTCAGTGCCTTTGTACATCGTAACGTCGCCGAAGGAGTTTATCCTTATATTGAGACTATCGGTTGCATCTATGACTTGAGCGATTGCGACAAGGTAGCTTGTTCTCGATGTGTCGCCCCAAAGAATCCAGCCTGATAAAGTTGCGGTTGTTCCTGGAGGTGTAACGGTGGCAACATACGATTGAGCGCCTGCGCCGGAGAAAAAAAGCCGCGTCGCACTCTGCTGCAATCCCAATTGCGGACACGGCACGGGTTGAGCGAAGGCCATAAGAGCCGAGCCCTTGTCTTCCGCTGGTTCGCCATCTGCGCCCATATCTTGGAAGTATCTGCCGCCGGTGCCGCCGGTGTCGTTGTAATCGCTGAGCGGGTAGTACCGTCGCAGATTGCTAGCACTAACGCCGGTGGGCAGGACTTGTTCGGGGTTGTGGTATAGCTCGCGGATTTGGGCTTGGGTTAGTTCTACATCGAAGATTTTGAATCCAACTATCTTGCCATTGAATGGTTGTGACGGAGTGTTATTTCTCGCGCCTATCACAAGTTGATTTATTGTGAAGCCATGGCCGTAGGCAACCGGAGACCCTCCGTCTACGCCATCTAAATAGGCTTTTTTTAAGCCGCCAGAGTCTCCGACAATCGCCAACATGTACCAACGCCCTGTCTCGATGGAAAACGGGATATTTGTCGGACCATCCATCGCTCTTAGTATTCCGGCGCTAATTAAAGTCTGAAGCTGGTTTCTCGAATTGCTTGCACCGCCATTCACGAACGGCATGGTTAAGCCAGCTGTCGTGTCGGTATTGAACCAATAAAGCATGGTTGTTTCAGTACCGCCGCCGTCGTAAGTGGCACCGATTAACCTGTCTGCGGTCCCATCAAAGTCAACGCACCTGCCCGTGTACACTTTCGCTTGAGCCGCGCCGCGTGCCAAATCAAGACCGCGTGGGAGTTGGGGTTTCGTCACCCCATATGTGACAGTGCCGCGATCCTCTACCGTTGTAGCATTGCCGGTAGAGTCGGTGTTATTTGCCGCAAGCTCAAAATAAAACTGGCAAGCCTGAATCGCGTTGACCTCTGCGAAAGTTTGCGCTCGCATGATTTGGCGCACCTGGTCTTCTGTAAGAACCGCATTGTAGAGAGCATACTTCGCCATATGCCCGCCCATGCTCAAAACACCGGCGCTTGCGTTGTTTTGAAAGGTTGCGATGCCTGCGTCGGTTATACCGGACCCACTTGGCAAAGTAAGAGCTGACGCTGGTTGTGCGCTTAACGTTTGCTCAACTCCGTTGAGATAGCACTTAACCGCTGTCCCGTCTTGGCTTAATGTGAAACAAACATGATGCCACGACCTAGCCTCAAAAGCGTTTGCCACGTCGTAGCTTGCGCCTAGTTGTTTGCTATGAAATCGCAGTGTGTGAGCGCTAATACTGCCGAATGCAACTTGACCGAAGAAGCCATTATACCGCGTCGCATTTTCGCCATTGTGCCACATCCAATAGGTGACGCTCAGGCCATTTGTAAATGTAAAGTCTGGGTCAAATTGAATCGCGTTCCCTGCGTTCTGTGTTGAGTCGAACGATCCATCACCGCAAAAAAACGGCTCACTCCGAAAACCCACGTCCGCCGTCAAGCCGCGCTTGGGGTATGACCTAGCTATGTCCTTTGGTGGTGCCATTACTGCATGTCCAAGCCGAGCACGTGGCCATAAATCTGGTCAGAGCCGTCATTGGTAATATCGAACGCAATGCGGTCAATGTCGCCTACACCAGTGCTAAGAGTCGGTGCGATGCCAGAGTCAAATTTCGTACTGGTAAAGGTCACGGTGTACGAGCCAGAGCCACCCTGCACAAAGTCAACAACGACGCTCTTGCCTTCCCCGCTCGCTGGTCCATTGCTGAACGCCAAGGAAGTGACGTTGCCGGTTAGCGTAAGCTCTTGGTAATACCCATTGGCAAAGTCGATAGTCAGGGCACCAGAGACGCTACCTTCTTGGTAGAACGTGCCTTCGCCCATCTGGCCGCCAGCGGCAGCCGCCGGAATTCTTACAACGTTAGGCATGATGCGCTCCCTTAGTAGCCGATGATCTCAGCCTTGACGACTGAGCTGGTTACCGCTGACGGGGTAAACTTCAGCACCGCTTTGGGCACTCTATAGTCAACATAAATCACCGTGAGGTCATTGGCTGTGACCGCTGCGGTACCAAGCAGACGGTCAGTGTCATCTTGGTCAGCATAGTAGAGTGACATCGTCCCGCCGACGCTCGCCGAGTGAAGATAGGCAACCGCGCCGCGCTTGCTGTGTGATGTTGACTCAAGAGAAAGAAGCTCAACCTCATCGGTAGAGCTCGTGGTGACTTGGGTGGTCTTGCCGCGTGGTTGCGCCATAATGTCCTCCAGTTGCTTGCTGTTATTTCGACTGGTTGCACCGAGCTGGATTCGGCAACCATTATCTAGAGCGCTACGATCAAGGCTGCTCCGACGGGGGGATCAAACCGTCATCGACGCTCACCTCAATCGTAGCACATAAGATCCCCCTGTCTATGCATCAACGGTCAAGTTGAGCCGAGAAAATTGAGCCGATGCCTCGAATGACATTACCCGCTTTAAAAGTTGCTCCGAGATTGTCTTTGACTCTGATTCGAATTTGGTCACCCGCTTCAAGTGCAATAGGGCCATCGAAGTGAGCGACCCCAGGTTGATCAATCGCGCCATAGTGCTGAGTGTCTAAGCGCCCGAACTGGTAAAGCGATGATCCATTCTTATCGAGATGAACCTGAAAATCGGTCGCTGAGCCGGTCGAGTAGAAGTAAATTGTCGTCTTAATCTCATAGATGCCTGACACCGGAGCCGTGGCGATGCCGGTTGAATTGTCGTACCAGCTCCCAATGTCTACGAACTCTGTATCGAAGATCACGACATACTCAGAGATTGCCGTCGAGAGTGTAACGTTTGCGCTCTGATACGCATTGAACTTTGGCGAGCCCACTTCCATCTTTACGTCATCCACGAAAGTCGTCGTTGACGCACCCGTGCGAGCAATAAAGACACGAGCAAAGCGAGCATTGGTTGGTGCTGCGATTGCTCCGCCGATGCGCAGCCAACTCGTTGTGAGTGCTTTGGTCTGCAACACATTATTCGAGACCGTGCTTTTGGCGTAGTTATAGAAACTCACTGAGACTTCACCGCTAGGGCTGCCACTCGTTTTCTTCATCGCTGCGGTGATGAGATAGACCTCACCCTCAGCGATTGGGATGTAATCGCTCACGATGGCCGTTGATGCTCGTGTTGATGAACTTGGAAAGCGCAACGCATAAAGACCCTCGAGCACCAAGCTCTCACTCACGCGCTCAAGGTCGGTGTTCCAAGTCCCTGAACTCATCGCCCAGTTGTCTGGTGGGTAGGCGTTGGCATGACTCCAAGCCTCAAAGCCACCATTGCGCAATCTATCAAAGCCGGTCGTGATGGTCTCACTCAACTGCTTCGGACCTACTGAGCCAAGCCGAGCAATATCAAGCGTGCCAGCGACGCCACTGCCATCGGTCTCAACGTTTGAGAGCGCAGCATTGCGCGGGCTCTGAATCCCACCGTCGGCAGTCGTCACAATTGCGCCGGTGACTGAATCGTAACCGATGCTGGTGATGGTATCGGAAGGCAGCTCAATCTCTTCAACCGTTGAGACTGGCATTGATGAGCCATCACCGCGCATCATGACACCACGACCAATCTCAATCTCAAAGGAGCTTGATTGACTGGTGATGGTCGGTGGCAATGTAAAAGATGGTATGCCGCCACCCATGAAGGTCAGCGTTGGCCGCACCGGTATCAAAGCAACGTCAGGAATATCTACCACGTCGGCAAGCGATACCGCTGGTGCTGTTGAGAGTGAAACCTGACACGCGGTGAACTTCACTGAAGGCACATCGCTCGTGATGTCGAACTCTTTCTCAACGATCTCGAACTTGGCGGTGATGCTTATTGAGTCATCATCGAAGTCAGCACCAGAGAGCAAGAGCTTGTCAGTCTCGAAGTCAACAAAGTCGCCAAGCTGAAGGTCAGCGTGACGCAGTGAAGTTCTAAACTCGACGGTGATGGCACCGTTGGCGAATCGAGTGAGCACTTCATCAGAGAAGCGCTTGAGAATCGTGCAATCGATGATCTCCATGCCATCGGCACGATCGGGATCATCAGCCTCATCAGTGGCGATGGTGCTGCCTGAGACCTGCGTGACGTTGAACTTGGCGTTTTGCACTGCCTTAATTGAATCACCGCCAGCACTGCCATCGTCGTCAGTGTTGGCAAAGTGTGCCACTCGCTCCATCACGCCAGCATCGTGATAGTTGATACTCACGGCAGAGTTGCACTCACCAATCTGAGCATCGGTTGCTGACAATTTAGCAAAAGCCAACGTTGCCACTCTAGACGCGCTCAGAGCCGCGTGCGTTGCTGGTGTATGCAAGTAGCCATTGGTAGGCGATGCGGTCACTGCAATCGAACCTCGCACGCCTGAGAAGCCTGTAATCATACCACCATCAAGCTCAACGGTGTACGTGGTAGGGTCAAAGAGCGTCGCACTGCCCACAAAGCTAATCGGTGCGAGATGCCCAGCGGTGACTTTGAGCGTTTTCTCTCCAAAGGTTGCCAGTGATGTCGAATCTTTGCGCCGATAGGTTGCCGACTGTTGTGAGTTCTCAATGCCGACGATGATTTGATTGACTACACCACCAAAAGCGTTGGTTTGCTCAAGCTCGTCGTAGTCGTCAGCGGTCAATGTGCGAGCGCTCGCAGTCGTTGAGTCGTAGAGCTTCGCTCTGATTGAGCCAGTCTCATCAACGTAGAACGTGATGCCGCAAAACTGCGCGATCTCATCGATGATTGGACGCACTGAGACAAACTTCTCATCAGCCGTTGGTGCGTGCCCAATTGATTCGGTTGTCCCATAGTAGCGACCAGTGCGACCAAGACCCACCGGTGAGAAGGTTGTATCACTGCCGTTGGCCTCTGCCGAACGTGCCATGTCTGCAAGATGTTCATAGTAGGGCTTGATGCTCACTGACGTCATGTTGAAGTGAGAAATTGACGTTGAGTAATTGGTGGGGTCGAAGTCTGCCGCTGTCGTTGCAGTCGTCTCAGCACCGTACTCGATGAGCTGCTTGGCTACCTCGAGCGGATGCTTGCTGATAAACTTGCCGCCGAACTTGCGACGCTCCAAGTTGAAGATCTCATCAGCGAGCTTGATCACGATGACACCATTGCCAGGCAACACTTCAGTGATGACACCGACAAAGACCGTTAGGTAGTCACCGATAGCAACGCCATCAAAGCCGAGTTTGATGTAGACTTTGGCGTTAAAAAGCGTTTTGCGCCCTGCCCAGTTGCGGATGGTACCGTCATCGATGACTTCAAGTGTCATCGTACCACTCGAGGTCTTGCGCGTGATTGGGTCAACTTTGCGCGAGATGTTGGTCACACTGCTCAAGATGGCGTTGTTGGACTCACTCAAGCCGCTCAAGATGCCGCCAAAGTTGTGGATTCGGTATGTGCCGATAGGATTGGCATCAAGGTCGAAGTCAGCGACCACCACCGGCGTCTGACCGCCCTGCGTTGCGGCATCTCGAAACGAAGCAGAGAGTGACAAGACCATTGGCTTAAGTTCCTGAGCTCTTGAATGGTGGCTGCTCGATGAGTGACGTACCAAAGACGCGCTCAATCGGTCCTTGCAGTGGCAACGATAGCGTTGGCGACTCTGCAAGCATCAAGTAAGCATCGGGCGAAGCATTGGACGGATTCTCAATCCAGACGATCGGCTTGGTGAAGTCATCAGAGTCATCAAAAGCCGCCTCAATCGCTGCCAGCTCATTGGAGTCGGTGACGCTCTTGTTGATGGTTCTGAGCGCTTTGCCTCGGTGGTACGTGTAGCGCTGCGTCAATCCGCTCTTGCTTGCAAAGTCACTGACAAGCCCGGTCTCACTTTTGTCATCAAAAGGAAGGTTGGGATTGTGCATCAACTGACGACGCTGGCCAACCCATACCTCACCGATGGCCGGCTTGATTGTGGTGGTACCGTCTACATTTTGAAGCCTGACATTAAGCTTGCGGTTGCTGGTGCCAAGTGTCACGCGCTGCGGATAACTCGGTTTTGCGCCGCTGGTGTCGTAGAGGAAGGTGAAGACTAGCCGCGAGTTATCACCCGATGCGACGGTGATGGTGTCCGAGATTGTCTTGGTAACCGCTGCACCGTTAGCGACTAGATCAACAGTGATATCCGAGCCGTCATTGGTAACATCGCCGAAGTTGTGACCCATAATCACCACCGTGTCAAAAGTGACATCAGAGCCAAAGGCAAGACGGAATGCTGGCGACGTGCGTGCGGTATCTGATGCCACCGTGAGCGCCCCGATGCGGTCATAGGCTCTCACGCGGGCATTGCTCACCACCGTCTCATCAGTGTCATCGGTGGCACCATTATACGCATCAAACCAACCACTCGATGCTTTAGTGATCTTGTCCGAGTTGTTGGTTGCCACCATCATCGGCTTGTCAGCGTCGTATGCGGTTTGCTCCCATGTCGCCATGTCTACCAGTGTCACGCTCATCAGATCGCCCCTTGTGCCTGGAGGTCACGCATCGCGGGCATGATTGTCGAGCGCACATACTTCGCGACCTCTGTTTTATTCGGCAGTGCCTCGCTTCTGATGGTGATGTTAACGCCTCCAAGCGATGGAACTGGCCCAACGGTGCCACCGTTAGCAAAGCGCCCGCTCGAGTTCACACCATCCATATTGGAGAACATCTGCCGCATTGCCTCAACTTGGTTGGTGTTCATGACGTACTCACCAGGCATCAAGAGAGCGGGCACTGAATCTTGACCAGACCGCCCACCGCGTACCATGCCACCCTCGGCCATGCCGGGCAGTTTAGCAAGTAAGCCCTCGAAGAGACCAAGCACCACACTCGTCACACCGACAATCGCAGCCGGGCCAAGTAGCGCCGCCGATGAGCCTGCCTTGGCTGCCGAGTCAATGGCGAACGCCATGACCGACTTACGCACAAAGTCGATGATCATTTGAAGCGATTGAGTAAGCGTAGCACTTAGCGCCGCACCGAATCGATTTTGGCCATCTTCAGCACTCGCAAAAGCAACACCGAAAGCGGTGCCAATCGTGTCAGCCGCTTCGACTGCTTGCGTTGCTGCGTCAGTGTTTAGCTCAACGATTGAGTTGTTGAGCTCTTTGACCTTTTCTGATGACTTCTCAGCACTTTCACCGAGTTCCTCAACTGGTTTGTTGGCTCCAGCGGTAGCAGTGCCAAGTGCCTGGATGGCTTTGGTGCTAACGTCTCCGATGCTCTTGGTGATGGTGGTGGCTACCTTGCCAACCTGGAACTCGAGAGCCGCTTGCTCTTCTGCGATTCGATGCGTTGCCTCAACCGACTCATCTGCCGCCTCAAGAAACGCCATCGAGAGACCATCAGCCGCTATCGCTGCGTCACTCAATCCCTCTTTGAGAGAGTCGCTCATAAACGGAATACCAGCGGCAAGCTCGTTAACCTTCCTGAGTAGCTCACTCACACCGAAAGCAATAGCACCGATGACTGAATTGACGCCTGCCTTGAGTGCTTCCCAAGACATCTGGAAGAAAGCGACAATGCGCGTTGCATACTGAATCGATGGTGCAAGCACGTTGACCATCGCGTTGGCTGCGTCTTGTAGAAACTCAACGATGCCAATCGCAAGCATCTGCTGATTGGCTGCCAGGAAGTCACGAGCACCCTGAATCATCGGCTTAAATTGCTCAGTCACCGCAATGAAAGCGTTGAGTAAGACGTCACCGATACGGGCTGAGAGTGCATTGACTTCATTGGCTTGCTCTCTGAAGGACCGCGTGAGCTGGTCACTCTCACCTCTGAACTCAATGGCACGCTCAACAAAGCCAATCATGGCATCTCGAGCGGTCAAGATGAGGTCTTTGGTTGCCATCAAGCCAGTTGCAGCCTGTGAGAATGCTTCTAGAGCTTTACCACCGATTGAGCCAAACTTGGCGATGGTGCTTGAGACGGTCTTGGCAGTCTTGCCGATGCCCTTGATGGCCGCGCTGGCTTCATCTCTGGCGGTGATGGTGACTGGTACATCATACTGAGCCATTATCTGCGCCTCGCTTTCTTCATCGCTGCATCATGCTCGGCTTGAGCTCGTCTTTGACGCTCTGCCTTCATGCCATCGATCTCGGTGCTGATGGTGTCGATTGCTTCAAACACAAACGCGGGCTCATCAAGCAGACTCGATGATGCGTAGGGTAGGACACCGTAGGCTTTCCACTCGCGGTACCAACCGAGCAAGAGGTCAACTTCAGCATCAAGCTGAGACCAAGGACACCGGCGAAGGCTAGGAGCGAACTCGAAGCCAAGCGACTCGTTTGGCTTCTCGCAGCCTCTTGCTGCTCTGAACTGGTCACCCTCAGCATAGTCCTCGCCTTTGCATTGTGAGCATCCCCAATCGAGGGCTTGGTGCCCGCTCGCTAAGAAGCGAGCGCCAAGCCTTAGCCTTTTTTTAGCCCTGACCTCAGCGTTGAGATCTCAGTGACTGCTGCATAGGCTTCATCGATGAGCGCTTGCTCGGCCCTATCCCAAAGCTGCTCGCCATCGCTTATCTCACGGTCAAGAATATCCAAGCACCGCTCAGCACGCACCACCCTCGTCTTGATGATGCGCTCAATCGATGCTTGCGCCTTGTGGACGTCAACCTTGCCATCACTCTTAATCGCTGAGCGATGCACCGCTCGAAGCTCTCCGCCAGTCATTGGTGCTAAGTGAAGCACAATCTGCTCGCTTTCTTCACGGTCTCGGTTGTTGTCCCACTCTGGCACGTAGCGCCGCACGTCTTCTTGCTTGATATCCATGGTTTGATCCCCTTGTTGTATTATTCGAACTTGATGACAATCTCATCCTCGCCCGCGCTGGTCGCTAGGGCTCGGAAGTTCATTGGCACCACTACTTCATCGCTCTGCGGTGTATCCACCGCCGCAACTTCAAACTCTGCATCATCTATTTCAACGATGAGCTTCTTGCCAGCGGTATCGCCGCAAGTGACAACGATGGCTTGAGTGCCAAAGTCTAGCCGCTTGCCGATCTCAATCGCGAGATCACGACGGCACCGGATAGAGAGCGAGCCAGTAACATCGCGGAAGCCAGGCACATAATCACTCGTACCCGCAACAAACGCCTCATCAGCGATCCCCTTATTGTTGTTTGCAACCGTGACCTCAAAAGAGGTGATTGGTAGCGAGTTACCCGCCAAGGTCAGAGAGCCCAAGATGCCCGCAATCGGTGAGCCTGCCACGGTCTCAGTCGGTGCGAAGGGCTTGACCTCATCGTCATCGGTGAAAGTGATAGAACTATCAACGGTGATGGTGTCGTTACTGACTGACTCGACAACCAAGTCGGTGTCAGAACCAACCGAGATGACTGAGCCCGGCTTGAAGTTCTCACCCTCGCCAGCGTGAACATCAAAAGACGTCCCAGTACCAGAGCCATCGACGGTTGCAGTTGACTCACCCGCTGTGAGCTGCGCCGCGCTTGGGCTTGTGGTGGTCGGGATGTAAAGCCCTGAGCTCTCACCCTCAAAGGTCACCTTCGGCTCTTCACCACCTGCGACGCTGATGGTCATTGAGTTGACGTAGCAACCGGTGAGAGTCTCCATGAAGGTCTCATTGAAGAACTGCGTCAGGCTGAAGCTGCCAAGGTCTTGGTTGGTATTGAGCGAGTAGGTGACGCGAGTGCCACCACTGACGGTCTCGGTGCCCATTGCCCCCTTGAAGAGAGGACCAAGATCGGGTGCGGTGCCAGCGGTCCCGCTTGGCAGCACGTAAGACTCAACCGACCACGTTGCCGACTTCTTGCCGGTGATTTGCTCCAGTACTGAGCGACTCGCACGCGCATCATCGCGCACCTTGCGCTCTTGTGCTGGTGTGAAGCTCGCATTGAGAATCACCGCCGCATCGGTACCCGCTGGCTTGACGAAATCGGTGGCGACGTTTTCGCTGTCGATGTAGGTGGTTTCCTCGTTAACGTAGAACTTACGATTGCGCCCGAGCGCATGTAATTGTGAGACTCCCATTGTGTCCTCCTTAGCTCGAGCTTACCGAGCGTTCGTATTGAATTTGAACCTGTGCCAAGACCGAGCCATCACCCCGCGCATCGGGGTCACCCTCATCAGTCTCGAACTGCACGAGCTTGGTATTGATTGCGTTGGTACCGCGTGTGGGGTCAGTGTTGAGCGCCGCAATCAAATCATCGATGAGATCGTTGAGCTTGGTGCTTCGGTCGCTCTGACTGTTGCCGCTGACGTGACCGATGACGCTGACGTTGAGCGTGCATCGGATGCGGTTGAAGGGCTGATACTCGACCTGCTCAGCTTGTGGTACGTAGCCGATAAAGGGACGCTCACCAGTCTTGACGTCAGCATAGCCGCGAGCGAGCGCTTGCACTTTGACCACCGTGGTCTTGTACCCATTGGCGACGGTGATGCTCTCGAAGGTCGTTTGAAGATTGCTCAAGATGAGCTTGCGAGCTGGTGTTGCCATTATTCGGCACCTTCCTCGATGGCGTCCTCAACCAGACCGTCAAAGATCTCATGAATCTCAGGCAATGCTGCCTTGACTGCTGCGCCAATGTAATACTTTGGAGGCATCCGAACGCTTCGACGCAAGAAGTAGGCGACCTGGCCCTTGTCGTCTTTGAGTGTGCCGGTCTTCTTGTCGAGCCACAACAGTCGATTCTTATCTGCTGGCAAGTCTCGAGGGCTTGGAAAGTCTCGATTGCTGCCGCCAAAGAAGTCGGTGTTATCATGATTTGGGATTGCGAGGGCTTTGGCTCTCGTTGGCTTAATAACACCGCCGCGATCATGGATTAGCGCGTAAGGTAAACCACTGAAGACATCAACCGAAGCCTCATCAGAGTCAGCAAAGTAGACACCGCCAGCTTTCCAAGAGCCTCTCAAGCGACCGGTGTGCGGTCCTTTCTCAAGTAACCGGCCAGTGCTGTCTTGGAGCTGGCGCACCATGACCTGAGACGATTCGATAAGAGCATTGGTGACGCCTGCACCGTACTTCTCAACGAAGCCACGAGCGAAAGCCTCAATGCTGCTCGTGTCCATCTTTGCCTCAAAGTCAGCCGCCATCTCAGTCCTCGTTGTTCTTGAACTGGTCGAGCCTAAATGGTGCCAGTGGTGCGTCTGAGTTGTTGCGGATTGACTCTTTACCAGCGATAGACCCACCACCAAAGAACACGCCGGTTGAGCCTCGCGCCGCCTCTGCACGCAACTCTTTGAGTAGAGCTTGGTAGTGGGTCGTCTTTTGAGATCGTGGACCACCAAGCCCCAAGGCTTGCCGGTCGATCTCACGTGCGAACTTGCCAAGGATTGCTTCGATGCAATCGATGGACGTGAGCACAACATCGTTTCGAATTGTTAGAAGGGCGGTGATCGTCTCATTAGAAAGCAAGACCTCCTCGCTATCGGTGTCACCGATGCGAAGCCGTACTTTGTCGAGGTCGGTGCTCAGATTCTCATCAAAGGAAAAACTCACCGCTTGCCACCCTTCGGTTTAGCTCGTCGCTTAATGCTCTGCGACAAGAGCTCATCTGGTACATCAATGAGAGTCCCGTTTTCCAGCATACGCCGGAAAGCGGGCCACTCACGCGCTTGAGGGAGCGGGGTCCATGGTTGAACCTCGCCCCCTTCAAGTTTCAGCCGTTTGGCTGCAAAGATCATTAAGTCAAGCAACTCGTAAAGAAAGCGCCTAGCTCGGTGCTTACGACTTTAAAGTCGAAAGCCGCGAGCGCTTCAATACGCTGGCTGTGCTTGTGATCAATGCGGTAGTTGAGAACGCGAAGCCCTGAAGCATTGCCACCCTCAACACCGGTGAAGTTGAACATGTAGCCCGCACTTGGGGTCATAAGACCTGGTGCATCTGGCACGTAGTAAAGAGCCGCCTTAGCGTCTCCAAACACGAAATCCAGTGAATCAGTCGCACCTTGCACTGCGCTGTTAACGATTGCGCCAGGAACGTGGACACGAGCAACACCAAACAAGCTCGCCATCAAGTCAGTCGTAAGCATACCGGTTTGGGTATACTTGACGCGCTGCAAGAGGTCGTCAGCATTTGCAAGTGCTGTATAGGTGTCCTTAGAAAGCACGAGAACGTTAGGACGTCGCCCGGTCTTGCTCTCTACAGAGTCAATCTGAGTTCTAATGTCATCAATTGGGGTCGCGTTTGCTGCGTCCCACTTGGTGCTAGGTGTGATGTCACTGCCAGTTGTTGAACCGGTCCACAAGCCAGTTGTGAATGCAGCACCAGCAAAGACTTGCTCACGCTTCAGAAGCAACTGCTCAGTGATGTACTGAGTGGTTGAGACTTCGATGTTGAGCGCTGCATCAGCATTACCAACAACGTAGTCATCGAGGTCCATATGGACGCCGTACTGGTCGCAACTGAAAGTGTCAGTTGAGAGAGTGTAGTTGGCACCAACGGTCTCAGAACCGGTCGCACGCAAGTCAGCGATTGAGCGGAGGTAGTTGCCCTTGTCAAAGACAAAGTACTTGTCGGTCAATTTGGGACTTGGGATTGATGGGAACACCTTATCAGCGATAAAGCGTGTCTGCTCTTGGGCATAGGCTACTGAGATGTTGCTCAACGCTTCATCAACGTGAACCTGTGAAGTAAGTAAAGGCATCGTTTTATCTCCTTTTGATAGTCAATTAAGTGTTAAGGACAGGCTTGCCACAATCGATGTAGCAGCTAACGATCTCATCTTGAGCGCCAGCCGCCTCGATTGCTTGACCGCAAACATACTCATCAGCCGCGATGGTTGATGATGCACGACCGTCAGAGTCAACTGCACCGATGGCTGCGCCTGATGCAATTGCCGCATTGGCTTTGACCTTAGAGACGCCGGAAACCATGATGGAAGCCGCTTGTCCTGCTGTTGGTGCGTTCTGGAGCACGCCGATCGGTTGCATGTTTGCACCGCCCGCTGCTGCCTTACCGCTTGAGATAACTACAAAGCGGTACTGAAGGCTTGAAAGATCAGCCGCCGCTTCTAGAGTGATGATGTGCCCTGGTAATTCGTAAGCCATCGCTTTTTCTCCTTATGAGTTACGCTTTGCCGAGTACTCGGCGTAAAGCGCTGGGTTGGTTTGAATTGTTTTCGCAATTGCTGAAGCCATAGAGCCGCCTGACTTTTGGACTTCCTCATTTGCGAGTTGCTGGATGCGCTCCCAAGCGTCACTTGGTGCTTCAACTGGTGCATTGCTGCCAGCCTCAACCAGTGTCGCGCCGCCCTTCATCCCATTGGATGCAGCGGTGAGAGCTTTCTCGATACGAGCACCAAAGTCTTCATCGCGTGCCTTAGCTTCAAGCACGAGATCACAGACCTCTTCGAGCGAGTGACCTGGGATGTTACAGAGTGACTTCTCACTCTTAGCAATGAACTCACTGCGCTCACGCTTGGCTAGTTCTTGCCCTAGTTCACTCTCGAGCTTCTGGCTCTTCTCGACCAGCTCCCGATTGGACTTCCAAAGAGCTTCAACGGCTGCTCGTGCCGCGTCAGGAAGTTCACCAAGTGACTTCTTGAGCTCTTCTTCTTCGTCTTCTTTCTTCATCTCTTCGTCTTCATGCTCAGCTTTCTCAGCTTCTTCTTCTTCAGACGCTTCGATTTCGACCTCGACCTTTTCACCGTTAGCAGTGCGAAGCGCTTGCAACGCGTCACTCACCGGCATCATGTCAGAGAAAGACTCTAGGAGCTTCATAGCTGCCGAGATTGCCGCCTTGGCGTCCTCTGGCAGTTCCATTTTCTCCATGTCTTCTTCTAGCTTTGCGATTGCTTCCGACCGTCCTTCGGCCTTCAGCACTTCGACAAGAATGTTTTCCATCTTCATCGTGTTACCTCGTGCCGCTTTCATAATCGGAAACCGGCGTTTTAGATTGGCACCGCTCTCGACGAGTGAGACCTCATGGGTCCTAACGTCTTTGAGCGATGTGACGCGGCGCTTCTTTGCCATCGTCTCACCTCGACTTGTTGTTGATTGATTGCCTACTCGGCTGGTGCGCGGTCTGCTCGACCGCTATTCGTATCGTATCAGAGCACTATGCCCGGTCAACCCTGCGCGATAAATTCAACCTCGGGCATCTCACCTTCTGCCATGTCTTCACGCTGACCATAGCCGCCGATTGAGAAGCCATTCAGCTCACCCGACTGCACACGACTCCAGAGCTCAGGGGTCAGCTTCACGCCAAGCACCCAAGAGCCAGAGCGCACCACGTCATCACCGAAGCTCTGAGCATAGGCTTTGTGTGGTTTGCCCTCGATAGCTGCTTTGTAGTCCTCCGGTGACGGGTAAGGCTGAATCCAAGACTCTACAACCTTCGCACCATCGGCTGCACCATTATGGTCGAGACCTACCACCCGCGACTCGCTCAAGAAGTCGTGCGCGGTCTCTTCAATGACTGCCGGGCTCAGATAGTCGTCATGGGCATCGATGATATAGGGGTCCAAGACAACACCGTACACGATGCGCTTGGATTCATCGGCTTTGTAGATGCCGACTCGCTTGCTTGCCTTCTCGCGCTCACGCTCGCGCTCATAGCGCTCGTTGATGGTGTTGGCCCACTGCTGGCCAGAGTCGCCACCCCAAAGAAGCCAAGCAATGCGACCCGCGCCAGGATAGCCCGGTGCGCTGCGGTCTCGATTCTTTGGCACCGTCATGTCTTTCTGATGCCTCACGAAGTAATTGACCATCCGCTTAATCGTACTGATAGAGACCCGCCGACCGTTGGCCAGGTCACGAGCTCGAGCAACACCGACGGCAGTGCCGCCCCTGCGATGCTCACGTCTTAGCTCGAGACCTCGACGGGCTGCCTCTTGTACGCCCTTCGGTGGCAAGAAACTGGTCTCAACCTTTTCAATCAGCTCATCGAGGTCACTGATGCGACGCTCAAGAGCCTCGGCGTGCTGCGCTTTCCTGATGGCTGCTGGGTGAGGCAGCGATAGGTCTGCGGCTTTGCCCAAGACCTCACGGGCTGCGGTGCCGAGCGCGATGACTGCAAGCGGCTCGTCGTCTTGGTGATCACCAAGCTCACCGAGGTCGATGACATCAACCTGCTCACGCTTAAGCCCTACGGGCTCCAGATAGCTCTTGGCGAAGCGTTCACCGCTTGGGCCGCACAAGTGCCTGCCTCGGGCAACATCGAGCCCTGACGGCGTGCTCACGACGAAGAGCAAGCGCTTCTCGGTCTTGCTCGAACGTGGATGCTCAGCGGGCAAAAGGTCATTATCGCCGGTGTACTTGGCACTCTTAGGCTTGCCGGTGCCTAGTAGCTCCAAGAACGCCTTGACGCGCCCAAGAGCCCACTGGTCACGGCTGCCAACGCTTGGGCGATGACTCACCGAGAAGGCACCAGCACCACGACGAAAGACCGCCTTGAGCTGCCCAAGGTCTGCTTGCTTACCTTCAGCGGTGTAGCGCTCATTGTGCTCATCGCGTAGGTTTTCGAGTGCTTTGATGTTGGCGTCACTGAGCTCAATACCACCGCGAGACCCACCGGCAGAGCCCTCGGGGTTACGAGTTGAGCCCGTGCGCCGCTCGCTGGGCTTTGCTGGCGTGCTGGGATCGTCTTTCTGCTTGCCAACGCGAGCGGTGGCGGTTGCCGCTGCAAGCTGCTTGTTGCCAGTGCGCTCCAAGATGGCCTCATAGATGGCGTCCCATGCTGCTGAATGCTTGCCTGGTCCTGGCTTCTCAACTAGCTCAAGACCATCGTGTGACTCGACAACCTCAAACTCGTACTCAGCCGAAGCGCCCTCGTGCGGTGTATAGTCACCGACCATCAGAGCAGGACCGCCAGCGGTGTCCATCCAGTGATACCCTTCCGGTGCCTCAATCTTAATCGTTGCCATCGTCTCCCCCTTGCCCGTAAAGCCCCTCTAGGTCTTCCATGCCTTCGCCCTCTGGTGCCTCTTGCACTCGAGCAGTCTCGCGCTCAACTGGTGGCAAGCCTGCGAACTCTCGTGCGTGATCTTCAAGTGCATCGTCTGGCGTGACAACACCAGCACCGACGAGAGACGCGATGCCGCTTGCGAACTCGCTCAGCTCTGGAAGCTCAACGTCTTCATATCTGAGAGTAGGTGCGAACTCGTAAGGGATACCGTTTAGCTCCAAGAGCTGCGGTATTGCGTGCGCGTTGAATTGAGACGCAATTGAGTCGAGGTAGGTTCCAAGTGACTGAGCGAAGAGCGAGGTCTTGTTGCTTACCAGCGAGTAAGAGCCATGACCATCGAGCCCGGTGATTAGGAACTCCGCCATGACTGAGATTAAGATGCGCGACTCATAGCGCTTGATGATTTCGTTGACATCGATGGGACGCCGACCACCAGCACTCAAGAGCTTGAGCCTGAAGCCTGACGGTGTGCCATCGCTGAGCGTCTCAGAAGGGATCACAAGACCTTCGTACTCATCACGGCCAACACGTTGAATCATATCCTTCATCGATGCCAGCACGCTCTTCTCTGCGGCACTTGCATTGCTCGAGAGCATCTGAAGCGGAACCTCCATGCAAGGCAAGCCCGCAAGGTCACGGCTCACGCCGATGGCTTCGTAGGTGGCGATCTTCTTCTTGTAGTAATACGAGATGTAGGCGTTACGAAGCACTGAGCGACCTTCGGGGTTGTTCTTGTGCGCTTCGGTTCTGAAGAGCAGAAACTTGTCTGCCGGGATATAGCGCCGGTTGTAGTTAGGTGGCGCGACCTGGATGACACCGCGCACCGCACCGTCATCTTGGTCGAGGTCCCATTTCTCAATTGACTCTTGTGAGCGTATTGGGAAGCCACGGAAGCCGATGCGGTTGTCATCGAACTTGGAGCGGTAGAGCTTCGACTCGTGCCTTGGTCCTTTGCGAAGCTTGTAGGTGATTTCATGTACCGAGAAGCCAAAGACTAGAAAGCTCAAAATCTCGCTGATTGTGTCAGTCCAAGTTCTATCAAGATCTTCAAAGAGCGCACCCTCTACGAACTCAGCCACCGCACGCGCCTCATCGTTGTCGGCACCTGGCTCAACCGTCCAATCGACTTGTCGCACCAGTGTCTTGATAGCGTACAAGAACGCGCCAACGATGGCATCGTTCTCAGCCATCTCGCGAAACATCCGCCGCCCTTTGGGGTTCTTGAGGTCATTGAGAAACTCCTCAGTGATCTCACCGCCCATCGACTTGAGACCGGTCTGACCATAGAGCTCAAAAATGTCTATGGGATTCTCGTTTTCGTTCTCGTCACTCATACCAACTTCCCTTCTGCTTTAAGCTGGCGGATTCTCGCCCTGCTTGGTCTTCTAATCGTACACCGACAATTGGCGATGTGCTTGATGCCTGCGCCTCTGCTGTTATCACCTGGCCATCGCATCTGAGAGCCATCGGGCAAAGTGAAATAATCGCCAAGGCGTCTCACGTCTCGATTGAGTTCTTGATGACCACGACCACCATCGGTGAGCGATGATGACCACTCGATGTACTCAACACCACTCGCTTCGAGCGCTTTGAGATTGCCTTGGTTCTGCGCTTGCATCATCTCGGTACGTGCGATGAGCGATGAGCGCCCCCAGACGTTGCGCACAATCGCAGGCCCACGCTCGAGCGGTTGCAGAGCGACCTTGGTGGGCTTCTGCCCTGGTGCCAAGACCTCAGCGTCATCGAGATAGGTCGAGAACCTGATGCGCCGCGCAAGCTCGCTGGCAGTGATGCCGGGCTCTTCAGTCATCCACCGACCGATTTGGTTTCCCATATTGCGCTGGAACTCTTCGCGCACTTGCTCAACCAAGCCAGTCGCCAGCACCGTCTTCTCACGCAAGAACTCTTCTTGGAAGGTCGGTGGTATGATGAACTTCTGACCGGCACCCATCGAGCGGTTCCCAGCGTCTTGCACTTCTCTCAAGCCGCCGGTCTGAAGTATTGCGATGAGCGCGTTGATTGCTCGCTGCTCTGCGCTCTCGATGGTCTTCTTGACCACCGCGCGTACAAGCCTCACCTCTTCATCGACGAGCTCTTTGAGGTATCGGTCAAGCACTGCCTTGATTTGGCCAGCCATCGCCTTAGAGCGTGCCTCAGCCTGCCTTGCTCCCGGTCCTGCTCGTGTGCCTCTAAAGCTCGGCTCTGGTGTTCTCATAACCATACTTGTGCGCCTCTGCTGCCCTCGCTCGGGTTGATGGATATGATTGGCATTGTGGACTCATCAAGCTCAGTCACCGCCCACACCAAGGCGTCTAGGCGGTCGGGCGATTCTCGTGTCATCGATGGGACGTAGTTGCAGAGCTGGTCTTCAAGTCGCTCAAAGATGCCGACGTGATGCACGCGGGCTTGCTCGTATCTGGCACCGACGGGCTCAGCTCGAGCTTGCTTACCTCGCGATGCGTGAACGCTCTTAATCGCAACCGTCGGGTTGATGCCTTCGATGATTGTGCGCCAGGTATCACCGCCCTGGTTTGCCTCGACTACGATTCGGTCTGCTCTGAAGTCGTTGTAGGCTTCGATGGCTCTGCGGCAGACCTTCTCCGGTGTACCCTTAAAGCTAAGGTCAGCCAGTACGTAGAAGTCACGGCCAGCCATACCCACAACCACGATGCCACTCTCATCACTGCCCTCTTTGCTCGTTGTTGCGGGGTCGATTGCGACCACGATGCGTTGCATTGCTGGCGCATCTTTGCACCGGTTCTCTTCGATGTCTCGACGTGCGAAAAGAGCACCGGGCAACTCGCTCAAGAGCTCACCTTCGAGCTCTTGTCTTCCGAGCGTGCTGCCTGCGTAGCGGTCATGTATTGCGGTGATAAACGACTCCGCCAGGTTGTGTACATTGTCGCTCGTGCGCCCTCGCGTCACGTGCGTGTCATCGGCATCGGCTAGACGCTTGAGAGCGGTGAGCGGTCGCGGTGTAGTGGTGACGATGGTGCGGGGGTTGTCACCGAGTCGCATCCCAAATTGAAGTTGGTCCCACGAATCCCATCGCTGCCAGGCTGCAAGCTCATCGGCCCAAGCAAGGTCATGTTGTGGCCCTCGGAGCTGGTCAGGTTTGTCGGCTGAGTATGTCGAAGCAACCGCACCATTGGGCCAAGTGAGCCGCCGCTTGCTGGGCTCGTACTCTGGGCGGAAGTCGTCAGGTGAGCACGCCAAGATGCCGCTCTGACCCTCAACCATGACGTCACGGCAGTCGGCAGCGGTACGACCAACGAGCGCCACGCGCTTGGCTCTGCCTTGACGCACTTCGTCAATTACAAACTCGGAGCCGCATCGAGTCTTGCCGAAACCTCGACCAGCCATGAGCAACCAAGTCCTCCACGCGGTAGTTGGCGCGAGCTGCTCCGGCCTGGCGGTAAAGCGCCAGTCGCTCATCAAGAGCGTGATCTCGTCATCGCTAAGCTCACCGAGAATCTCAGTCCTCTTCGCTTCGCTCTGCGATGCTAGCCAATCGAGCCAAGAGCTGCTCACGGGCATCAGTTGTTTCCTGTTTAATTGGGCCACCATCTGGGCCGCTGAGTTCTTGTTTGACTGTTTGCGTCATACCTCGACGCCGCTCGAGCTTCCAAGCCGCTGCTTGCCAAGTACCGTTTCGGGCTGCTTCCTCGATGACCGCCAGCCAATTGGAAGTTGCTTCGCCCTCAACCTCTTTAATGCGCTGTTTAAATTCCATCAAACGTCCTGAGCGCTTCGTTTTGCCTTCGTCTGCCTCAACCATCCAACCATAGAAAAGAGACTCTGAGATGCCCGCACAACCGCACGCATCCTTAATAGGGCAGCCGACTCGGATGGCATCAAGAAACCGTCGCTCCATCTCTTCGGTGAGCTCTTTGTGCTTCCTACCTGGTCCCTTCTTTTTCTCAGCCATCAAAGCACCTCCACGATCGGCTCTCTCGGTTTTCCGTCTTTATAAACCCACACCTCTTTGCTGACTAGCTCACCGCACTGGAAGGCTCTGAGCCTCGCCATCTCCGCCGAGCCTGGCCGACGATTGCACTTCACCTGAACAAGCCTCGTATCGCTGGCACCGATCGCGATGATGTCCCACTCACCGAGCGACGCCGCGGCTCTTGTGCATCGGTAGCCAAGCGCCTCGAGCTGCTTCATGCACCGGTGCTCGGCCCTGGTGCCCTTGGCTTTGCAATTCTTCACCGCCATCAATCAGCCTCCACATCGAAAGCGTCATAGAGCGCCGCGACCTCTTGAGGGATGTACATCTGAACCTCAGTCCTCGGTCCCCATAATTGACGCAGAGAGTCATAAGCATCTTCGAGACTATCATGCAGCGCCGACACTGTGCGCCAGTGATGACCTGGCCCTGGTCGGTACTCGAGCACGAGCCACGGCTTTTTCTTCACCCCTCCGAGCATAGCTCCCCCTTATGCTCAATCCTGCCTTTGAGATCCGCCGTGGTCAACGCCACCAGTAATTTGATGCGATTAAAGAGTTGACGTTGACCGGTCGGCGAACTCCGACGGCACCAGCATCGCACACTTCGCACCATCAACGCCAGCGGTGCTCACAATTCTTTCAATGGCTCGAATCGATAGAGCGCCCAAAGCTCGGTGCCGTCCTTTGTCTCACCAGCGAGCTCGAAGCTGATTGAGTCGTGATCGTTCACGAGCTGGGCAAACTCCCACCGACGGTAGAGCCCTGGTATTCTCCGCCACTGGCTCAAGTCCATTGGACCGGCATTGCGAAAGGGATCATCTTTGCTCTTGAGTAAATCTTTGATTGGCATCTCTTCACCTCCTACTAACTAAACGCGGATTTCATCTCTCAAGTGGGACACCGCACGGATAAAAAGCACCCCGAAACGGGATCAATTTAGGCATGGGCAAATAGGGGGGCAAAGGGGCACACCCTAAAGGGTGTGTGCCCCCCTTGCCCCCTTGGACACGGAAAGGGGCAAATAAGGGGGCAAATAGGGGCAAGCCCTCTTGTAAGTCATTGAAAACACACGGCCAGTCATTTGCCCCCCTTTGCCCTAAAGGGGGCAAACCCCCCTTTGCCCCCCTAGGGTCTTGAGAGCCGAGAAATATTCAAGAATCCCGCCCACTCTTCATCACATACCGACCACCCAACGCTCCTAGATTCGATCAAATTCTCCTCAATCAAAACATTCAGCAGACGGCCAGTTTTTGAAGCCTTCACCTCGCTCTCAGCCGTTGACGGTTTAAGTCCCTCGGTGTTGATGAGCCACTCTCGAAGCTGCCTCGAGCTAAGCCATGGGCGTCTATCGGGGTCCAATGGGCAATCATTGTCTTGCCATGCTCGAGCAAACCTATCTTTCCTTATCGCAAGTTTTTCATTGACTGGTGTATAGTTTGCTTCGCCCACGATTGCTGAGTGCACTGGTTCACCGTCCTCATCGAACCAACCAGGGATCACTACTTGCTGAAGCTCACACTGGTGACTCATCGCCAGCTCGGCGTCTTTGCTCTTACGCTGCACAATCTCAATCGGCTTATCACCTTTGGCGGGCACCACGCTCACCTCGATGTCCAACGCACCGCGCCAGGCACTTGAGCCTCGAGCTCGGTGCTGAGCGTCATCACTGACACCGGTGTGATGCACGAGCAGCACTGAGCAGTCGAAGGATTCCATTAGATTGGCGCACGCATCCAACATGGTCTTGGCATCTTGAGCGCTGTTCTCATCACCGAGAAGGAAGCGATGCAACGTATCAACCACGATGAGCTTGGGCTTAGTCGGTAGCTCTCGAAGGGATTCGCTTACCTGGTGGTAACCGGCTTCGGTGTTGAGGTCACAACCTGCACGAGATAACCACATGTCGAGATCATCAATTTTGTGGTGATGTAACCATGCGGCAATCCGTCCTTTGATCCCATGGTGGCCTTCCCCTGCTAGATAGACAACAGACCCATCCTTAACCTTATGACCTCGCCAGTCTTTGAGCTTTGAAGCTATCCGCAGGCACCAATCCAGAACAATAAAGGTCTTGCCGCTGCCTGATGGCCCATGCACCATCATAAGCGCATTCTCTTGTACCCATGACTTGACCAGCCAAGCGAGCGGAGCTGGTTGCTGCGCATAGTCGATTGCTCTGACAAGGTAATCACTAGCCTTGATGGTTAAGATCTCAGATAGGTCATTACCCGCATTGTGGTAATCGTTGGCGTCTCCAGGTTCTGGAGGTATTGCAATGTGCGCCCCATGCCTTGAAGCCGCTTGATTAGCTTTGGCGAGACCTACACCGCCAACGTCATTGTCTGCGACGATGACAATTCGCTGACCAGCTCCGAAAGTCTCTCTGATGATCCCGGTTACCGTGGGCAACCCATTTGCGGAGAACGCTACCACCACCATCGAATCCGTAAACTCTCTAATGGTTGCAGCGGTAGCAAAACCCTCCGCAATGTAAATGATGTCACTAGGCATCCCGAGTGTGTGATAGCAACCGCCAACCTTCCCGCCTGGATGATACTGCTTTTCACCGCCTGGCGAGATATATTGAATCGAGCTTAATTGAGATGCCTGGTTATAAATTGGCACCATCAACCGACCATCTTGGTTCACTCTTGTTCCGTGTGCTTTGATCTTCTTTCTTTTGAGGTAATCGTGATCATCATTGGCCTCGAGCCCTTGCTCCCAAATCGCAGTAACCTCTCCACGGGTTTCCTCATGCCTTCTCTTTAACTCTTGCTCTCTTACCTGTTTGGCTCGCTCGATGGCGGCTCTGCTTTCACGCAACTCCTCTGGTGTGAGCTCACGTCCGATATCGGCCCGCCAATTCCATTTAGCACCAGCTCGCCAACATCCGAATGAGCCCGAAGGCACGCCATCCGGATAAGCGACGTACCATCCAGCCTTGTCACCCTTTTCGTCACTATCAAATCGCTGAATTTCGCCATCAATCTTGATGACCTCCGGAGGGGTCAATCCCTCCTTTTTTATGGCTTCCCTTAGTTGTATTTCTGGTGGCTCAACGGCTTTTGTCGCAACCTTGAAAGGCCCGCCGAAGATCTTCGATAGATCTGTCATGATGTTCCCCCCGATGAGAAGATTAGCGCTTCTTGGCTTCTATCCTTTGGCGCACGGCCTCCAGGTTTTGATTCGTGTTCTCTATGCTTTTTCTAAGATGATGCAGACCAACATCTAAAGCTGATCGAATTAAATCTGATCTCTTGAGATCCTTAACCAGCATCATGTCAGGCTCCTGGCTCCCGGTCCTCAACTTAAGTAGCTCCAACAACTCATCCAGCTCTTGGATTACTTCCTCTTCAACATAAACTCCGATTGTTTTTTTCATAGAATTACCTCCTGGCTCAGTTTTAGATCCTGATGCGCATTCCTGTAAATAACTTTTATAATTTTATCACGTTTAATCAGGGGAGGTATTTATCTTAAACAAAGAACATCCAGCAGCTCAACCGGTCTTGGTTCCGCATTGAATTTCCCACCGAAAATCTTTATTAAATCACTCATTAGTTCCCTCCCGATGGCGTGTCCAGAATCCAGCCCTGGGCGCGCTGTCATCACTCTGCAATCTTCCCGAACTCTTCCCAATCCGCAAACCGCTCAACCTGCATAAAGGTAGAGCCCTTGTACTGAAAGCAATCAATCTGGATGTCATGCCCATGCTCGCAGTGAAAGCGCAACTTGGTCGAGTAGCGCCCATCACTCGGCGAGTCAGTATGATCTTCAACTTTAATCAAATGCAAATACTCACCTTCGCACGCCGGGCATGTGATTTTCCTGGTATCGGTATCACCAAAGCTAAAGTCCCCAATCATCTCACTGAGGTCATAGTGCTTTGCGGGTCTATCAAGCGTATTAAGACCGCGTACGATCAACGTGCGTATGAGCTCTGAGCGTGATGCACCTTTGCAATTTGCCGGAAGATAGTCCTCGGACTCATCAATATCTTTCAAAAGCTCATCATCGAGACTGAATCCAACTATTGGTTTTCCCATTGCTTTTTCTCCTTAAGTACTTTTCTTCAAAAAAAAGAGCCTGTTTCTTTAAAACATATAAGCCAACATCTTGTAAAGATCTAGGGAATTGTTTTAAAACATAACTGTCGCAGAGACGCGACGCGAAACAAGGAGAAACAAGAAATGACACACCTTACGATTCACCCACGATTCATCAAGGACAGATCAGGCTTCCGAAGTGTCGAAGAAATAGATCAAATTTTCTTTGCCCTCAAACCATGCGAGCGCTTCACCTATGAGCAAAGCATGATGAATTGCTATGCTAAGCGCGCTTTCATTGCTGTCGTGTGTCGCAAAACCTTCAAGTATTTGGGTTACATCGTTTAGCATTCGCCATCAATCAACCGCCCGCCCGGAGCGCATCCGGGCACCGCTCACGATACGAGCACAAACAAAGAAACAAAGGAAACAAGAAATGACATACGAAGAGAAACTCACCCAGATCGGTGAAGACCTACAACGCAACGACCTCAACTCACTGGCGCTCTACATCGCTGAACTCATTGATGATAACTTTGACGAGTATTGTGATGACGAGTGGGATCTCTACAGCGACCCTGCTGAGGTTGAAGAGGTCATCATTCAAAACCTGACCGACTTGAGGTTTGGTTTGATTGGTCACGGATTCGGTGAGATGCAAGACGAATTCTGGCCCCGCATCGATAACTCTGAAAACTTCAAGCGCCAAGTCTACGATGCAACCAAGGTTCGCAAGTACTGGCTCAGCGATGACAAGCAAGCAAGCTTCGGCTCTTGGCCGCTTAACTATCTCGATAGTGAAGTCTGGGCAGAATTGAGAAAGCAAGGTCACGACCTAACTGGCACCATCCGCGTCGGCGAGTACTCAGAATGAACGCACGCATTGAACTGGTCCACCGCGACCACACCATCAAAGCAGAGCCCCAAGCCATCGAGACCGATGGTGGTGGCTTTTGGAAAGTATCAATCGAGGAACCTGGTGGCCGCTGTGTCCATTGGGACGTTGAAATCATCACGAGCATCGAGGGTATTGGCAAAATCTTGTCAGACCTCTGTGCGAAGGTAGACGAGCTCGAAGAGCTCACAAGTGAAAACAAAGAAAGGGATTAAACAATGGTTAAGATAACAAGAACCAGTGACACCAGTCACCAGCATCTCAAAGTGCTGACATACGGAGCAGCAGGCTCGGGCAAGACCACGCTCTGCGCCACTGCCAAAGACTGCATCATCATCTCGGCTGAGAGCGGGCTGCTAAGCCTGCGAGGTTACGACCTGCCAGTCATCGAGGTGACGAGCCTGGTGGAAGTCCAAGAGGCTTACAAGTACTTGACTGAGAGCGATGAGGCTAAGTCTTACCGGTGGGTCTGCATCGACTCGCTCAGCGAGATTGCGGAGGTCGTGCTTGCTGCCGAGAAGAAGGCAAGCAAAGACCCACGCAAGGCATACGGCGAGCTGCAAGACCGCATGGCTCAGCTCATCAGAGCTTTTCGGGACTTGCCGCGCAACGTGTTTATGACTGCCAAAGCTGAGCACATCCAAGACGAGAGTGGCGCGATGCTCTGGATGCCGACGATGCCCGGCAAAAAGCTCCCTCAGTCATTGCCTTACTTCTTTGATGAGGTCTTTGCGATGCGAGTCAAGGAAGTCGATGGCGAGACCAAGAGAGCCCTTCAGACGTCAAGTGATGGCATCTGGACGGCAAAGGATAGAAGCGGCGCTCTGGCGCAATTTGAAGAACCCAACCTAGAAGCAATCTACAACAAAATCATTGGATAAAGGAAAAACCATCATGGCAACAATTAACTTCAACGCAAACAACTATGACTTTTCACAAGAAGACCGCCCAGCATATGAACCACTGCCGGAGGGCTACTATAACGTGATCGCCATCGAATCAGAGATTCGCGAGACAAAAGCGGGCACTGGTAATTACCTCCAGTTCAAGTTTGAGGTCCTCGATGGTGCGCATAAAGGCCGCTACATCTGGGACCGCTTCAACCTGCGCAACCCGAACCCCAAAGCGGTCGAGATTGCACAAGAGAACCTGGCTAGGTTCTGCCAGTCTGCTGGACTCAAGAGCATCAGCGACTCTTTTGAGCTGCATCACCGCCCGGTCAAAGTGAAGGTCGCGCATCGTGAGTGGAACGGTCAGACTCAAACTGAGATTAAGGGCTACCGCAAAGCAGACCTTGGCAATGCTTTCCAAGCACCACCAAGCAATGACGCCCCTTTCTGATAATCAAATAATCGCGCTGGCCCGGTCTGCTCCGGTGGTCTCGGGCTGGCGCTTTCTTTTGGATGTCTTCAAACTTCTATTTCGGGATCTAACAATGAGAAAACCAAGCGATGAAGATCTACTATACTTCGGAGCACTCAAGCGGCTGACGGTCGATTTCGAGTGTCTGAGAGTAAGCATTGAGGTCAGAGCAAGAAACAATCGACCAGAGCACATCATGAAAGGCACACGGCTCAGGAGCTGGTACACGTATGACCTAAGAATCGGTGACGATACTTGGAGCGGCAAAGACCTCAACGAACTGATGGAACAAGCATACACGCACCATGGCAAACCTAACCCCAAAATCGGAGAGCTCTACAATGCGAACAACGCTGCAAATTCTTGATGATAGGATGGAACGCGAGCAGGACACCAGCCACCGCCCTCACCTTGGAGCATCTGCCATCGGTGGCGAGTGCGAGCGCAAAACCTGGTACTCGTTTCGGTGGGCTCTGGAGCCCGACTTTACCGCTGACGTGCTGCGCAAGTTTCGCGATGGTCATGAGAGTGAAGAGTTGATCGCCCGCGAGCTTGAGCAAGTCGTTGAGCTGATGGGTAGGCAAGCCCGCTTTCAAGATGGTCACTTTGGTGGCTCAGTCGATGGCATCATCAGAAGCGGGCTCATCGAAGCACCAGACACGCCGCACATATGGGAACACAAAGCAGTCAGCGACAAGCGCTTTGACGAGCTGCATCGATTGCGCGAGCGTCACGCTCTGCTCGATGATGAGGGCTCGGTGCTTCTTAAATGGATGCCCACGTACTACGCGCAGGCTCAGATTTACATGTACAAGTTGAAGATTGATTGGCACTACATGACCGTCGCATCGGCGGGCTCTCGTCGGCTGCTCAGTCTGCGCACGCCGCTCGATGAGTTCTATGCTCGAGAGATTGAAGACAAGGCACACCGCATCATCAAATCACTTGAGGCACCGCGCAAGGTCTCGCCTGACTTCGATTTCTGGTTGTGTCGCTTCTGCGACTATGCCGGGCTTTGTCACGGCAATAACCAGCCTGACAAGTCATGCCGCTCGTGTCGCTATGCTGAAGCGCTCACCGATGGTCGCTGGCGCTGCATGTTCTTTGAGAGTGAGCTGGATGATGAGAAGCAGAAACGAGGCTGTGAAGAACACCGCCGATTTTTAGACGGTGGCACCATTCTCGATTAGACTGTAGAAAACACCACCAGAGGGGGAAACAATGGACGGACTAGACTTACTTTTGATTGCGATGCTTTTGGGCTTTGGCTTCGTTGTGGCTATCGCTGGCATGATCTTCGAATACGCACTTGAGAAGCGTGAGCAACGCGCTCTGCATCGTCACGTATGGGGCAACGTTGTCGATCTCAAGTCATGGCGAGACTCGCGCAAGCGAGCATCAGGCATTCGGCGGTGATGCGTGAGTTGGCTCTTTTCGCGGGCGCTGGTGGCGGCATACTCGGAGGCAAGCTGCTTGGATGGCGCACCGTGTGCGCTGTCGAGTGTGACCCCTACGCTGCCAGCGTCTTGGTTGCCCGACAAAACGACGGAACCCTTGACCCTTTCCCGGTCTGGGATGACGTGCGAACGTTTGACGGCAGACCATGGCGAGGCATTGTTGACGTCGTTTCGGGCGGCTTTCCTTGCCAAGACATCAGCGCAGCAGGAAAAGGCGCAGGCATCGACGGAGAGCGAAGCGGGCTCTGGTCAGAGATGGCGCGAATCGTCGGCGAGGTACGACCTCGATGCGTGTTCGTGGAGAACTCACCGAACCTTGTTCGACGAGGTCTTGCCAGAGTCCTCGGTGACCTTGCCGCTCTCGGGTATGATGCGCGGTGGCGTCGTCTATCAGCCTTGGAACTTGGAGCGCCTCACCGAAGAGATCGACTCTGGCTCGTTGCTACCGACACCGACCGCGACACAATATGGCACGACGAACAATGGCAAGCGGTCAGACGGCACGACCTTCGCGACTGCGGGCACGCCAAGCCTTCAAACGATGGCCGCTCAGAATCTTTGGCCGACGCCGACGGTCAAAGGGAATCACAACCGCAAGGGGCTCACAAAATCATCAGGGGACGGCCTGGCGACTGCGGTGAACAAACAAGAGACCAAGGGTGGTGGACCACTGAGCCCGGATTGGGTCGAGTGGCTCATGGGGTGGCCAATCGGATGGACCGACTGCGATGCCTTGGAAACGGGCAAGTGCCAGCAGTGGCTGCAAGAGCATGGGAGCTTTTAACACGTTAAGCTGTTCCCCCGACCATCATGGTTAATGAGTGCCATGGTGTACATGGGCAGCTTATCAGCTCGAGGGGCGCGCACCCCTCGGGCACTGGGGGGAACAATGCGCAAAGAAGACCTAAAGGCCCGTGCGGCTTTTCAATATCGAGAGAAGAAAAAAGAACTGGCTATGTCGATGCGTCGTGTCAAAGCGTGGATCATTAAACATGCGGATGATGCGGATCGAGTTGCTGACTTGAAAGACTATCTGCAACGCTTGGAGCTTGAGGATCTATTCTGGACCAAGCACCGCAAGAACAAGAAGGGCTAGAGTCTCACACCTGCATCTAGAAGCCCCACAATGCGCCTCTCTTCGACTCTGAAGGCAACCTCAGCACGTAACGCATCCAAGTCTAAAAGACGCCCTGGACACTGCTTAGCGGGGTCTGACGAGCTGCCTGGTAGCTCGGTGTGCCCATGGATTGTGAGCCCATAGCTCGCGAGCTCTATGCAGAGCTCAATTAGGCTGAGCCATTGCTCTTCTGTTGGTTCGTGCTTTGTGAAGTCACCGATGAGCGCAACGCTTACGCTCTCGCTGTTCCATCGCTTCGCGTGTGGTCCGGTGTCTTTGAGCGTCAGGCACTGGTCAATGCTGCCATCAACTCGAATGATGAATGTGTAAGGCATCTGACCGCCGGTGTAGCTGCCCGCCGCGTACTTGCTGGTGTCTCTGAAGGCTCGAGCAATCTCGACACCGGTGGAGCCTAGCTCTTTGCCAATCTTGTGAACGACGACTTTCTTGAGCTTCACCAGCTCCCGCTCTCGCGGTTTGCCATCGTCGCACTCGTTGATGCGGTCAAAGATCACCATCGGACTCTTACTCCGGCCAGAGCGGTCCAGTCGCTCGGGCTCGCGATGGAGCCTTGCGCGATGAGCGAGACCGCATCGTTGATTCGTGCAGCACTGTCAAGAACGCCCCGCACGCCATCAGGCCCAGCACTGAGCCCAAGGTTGATATGACCGCCAGGCTTTTGCGGAACCTTTGCCAACGCACTGGTCACTCTGCTTGTGAGCTGGCCTGCTGCTTTCCCGCTTCAGTGACCGCCTGAGCGCCCATCAGAGAGGCTTTAATCTTGGCGCGACTATTGGCATAGGAAGCACCGCAAACGGCGCTGAGAACGCCACCAGCGAGCGTGAGCCATTGGTTATCGCCTTGTGACTGCTCAAGCGTTGCGATGATGATACCGGCAATCATGCCGACTAGGTTGAGCCAGAATTCACTTGACTTGAATCCATTGGTCTTACCCTTAACCATTGGTACCCTCCTTGCGCGCATCATCAAGCCCCCTGCG